>Ga0233449_1000321_pt1 | contig 61292 bp, 54 predicted proteins | sample SI_124_October20_FD_183012 | JGI IMG/M metagenome (GOLD analysis project Ga0233449, IMG submission 183012) | Seawater microbial communities from Saanich Inlet, British Columbia, Canada - SI_124_October2016_200_MG | ecosystem: Environmental > Aquatic > Marine > Inlet | place: Canada: British...
GCCAGACTCACTGGGCTCGTCGGCACCCGTGCTAGATTTTTGCGACTCGTCTTGTTTTTCTATTTCGGCCATGACGCCATCCTACAGGAAAACTAGGAAGCCGGCCAAGCTAAGGCACATCAACCCCACGCTCAGCCGCGCAGTCAATCGCTTCTTCATACCCCGCGTCAACATGGCGCATCACGCCAGTCCCGGGGTCGTTGATCAAAACTTTGCGAATAGTGATTTTACTCTTGCTCTTGCCTCGTTTTTTGCAAAGTCAATTCTTTCACTAATTCTTTCATCAAAGCCTGGAACTCAGCACTGTACTTATCTTTCGCCTCCCACGCAGCCTGGAAAGCCGCCATATCGTCCGACATCAGTGCATCCGCCATAGAGTCAAAAGTACCCATTCGCTTCATAAATACCGTTTCGATTTTTGGCATAACAAACCGCATCGGGCTGTCCGATTGGCCAATGTGAGTGCACCGCTCCGAAAACTCTGTGTAAAGCTCAATCGTCTCTTCTCGGTAAGCCTGCCAAGCTTCAATAAATTCAGTAGGGTCTGTGCTACCCGATTCAGAGTCAACGGCCTCTTTCCAAGCCATAAAAGCTTTGACTGCTGGCAGCACGGCCTGATTAAGCTGTTGATAAACCATCGCCCACCCGTCCACATCTTTAGTCCACTGTTCCTTAAAAGGGGCTTTGCCTTGGCGGTCGACAAGAGGCTGAGGCTGGCTGGTCGCAGACTCGTCATTTGCTTCCTCAGATTCACTTGCCAGATTGTCTACATGGTTTTTTACCCTCTCCATGCCTTCTGTCGCAGTTTTTCGAATTGCTGAAGCAAGCTGCAATTCTGCACCTTCCAACTTAACGTATTGCGTAGCCATGGCAAGTGAACGCTCATAGAGTGAAAGTGCTGAATCAAAATCACCGAGATTGCCATCATCTATGGGGTCGCCGAGAAGATGCGCCGCGCGTGCAAAGCCATTTGCCAAGTCCAAGACAACGGCGGGGTCGTCTAATTTCGCCTGGGAAAACTCGCGTAAATACATCACTCCCTTCGACACGAGAGCCATTCGCATTGCTGTTGTGCCGGAATGCACGCGTAGAATTTCATCGTAATCGAACATCATTTGGGCAAAAGAATGCATGCGTTGTAAACGAAACTCTGCATCATTTAGAGCAGCTTGCGCACGATTACCCTGAATTAACGTTCCCGTCAAACCAACTAACAAAGCCGCCCAAATGGATGCCGCCACCTGATGCCGCCGAACCCAATAAAAAAGGCGCTGGCGAATTGCCCACCTCTTTGCGCTAACTGGCCTGCCATCAAGAAAGCGGTTTAAGTCGGCCATCAAATCGCCAACTGTGGGATAGCGTTGGTTAGGATCTTTAGCGAGTGCTTTCAAAACCACAGCGTCTAATGCGGACGAGATGCCAGAAACACAGGACTCAACGGAACTTGGCCTTGGCGGCAAACTATGAAGAACGGCATCCAAAGCAGCCACTGCGGACCTTGCCTTTTCTGAAGAAGCTGCAAATGGCAAGCGCTCAGCGAGCAAATGAAAAAGTAACACCCCCAAACCATAAACATCTGTTGCTGTGGAAATCGCATCTCCCAGTATCTGCTCAGGCGCAGCAGAATCAGGTGTCAGCAATCGCCGCCCATCTTGTGTTAACGTGGAGTCTTTTCCAGTATCTAACATCTTTGCGATACCAAAATCGAGCAACTTTGGAGAGCCAAAGGAGTCCACAAGTACATTTGACGCTTTGAGATCACGATGAACCACAAGATGCCTGTGCGCATACTGCACCCCCTCACCAACTTTCAAAAACAGCTGCACTCTTTCACGGCTTGACAAGCCACGCTGCTTACACCAATCCGTGATAGTGACACCTTCGACTTTCTCAAGGGCAAACCAGGGTCTCCCTGCCGCCGTAGTGCCAAAATCCAATAGCCCCGCGATATAGGGGTGTTGCAACGTTGCCAAGGCGCCTCGTTCTTGGTGAAAGCGAGCGAGAACTTCATCTGTATCAATTCCTCGCCTCAGGATTTTAACCGCGGCTGACTGCGATTTGTCATCAACCGAACGAGTTGCCGAATAAACGGTAGCCATGCCACCACGCCCAAGTTCTTCAGCAAGCAACCAATCCCCCACCGTGTCCCCATTTAAGTTCTCGGGAGCCTCTGGCAAAATTTGGCTAGTCCGCTCAAGAAAATCACCGACGCGCCTGGAGGCTTGAATGAGTTTGAGCACCTCCTCTGCTCTGCCTTGTGGGATGCCTCTCCGAATAAGTTCCTGTTCTACTTCGTCAATAGAATGGCCACTATACTCATCAAATAAATCTCTTGTGCTTTCGTCCATTGCTTATCTCATTATTGGGTTTTGAGGGCCTCAACTTCTAACTCTTTGTACAGCCATGCTTTCGCAAAGGCCCAATCTCGCTTAGCTGTCTCTTTTGAAATTCCTAGGATCTCCGCCACCTCAACAAATGGAAGGCCAACAAAATGCCGAAGCTCTACCACTTGAGCCGACCTGGCATGACGACTAGAAAAACGAGTCAACGCCTCATCAAGGTCAATCAATCTTCCGTCAGGCATAGGGGATGCAATATTCAAGTGCAAGGAAACTGAGTTGATGCCAGCACCTCTTTTTTGAGCCTTTCTAGACCGTGCATCGTCTACAAGGATCCGCCGCATCGCAGAAGCTGCCACAGCCAAAAAATGCTGCCTGCTTTCCCAAGCAATATTGGTTTGAAGCAGCCTCAAATAGGCTTCATGGACAAGCGCGGTTGCCTGAAGGACTGTTGCCTTACCCTCTCTGCGAAAAAGGGTGTGGGCAAGCGATCTCAACTCTTCATAAACCGCCGAAAAAAGCTGTTCCTGGACGGCCTCGCCATCGTTAAAAGCAGCGAGCAGAAGGGTGACGTCCGAAGGTGATTGAAAGTCGGCTGGGGGGGGCATTGAAAAAGTTGACACCATCCTGCGCAGAATTGCGCTCTGGATTGAGGAGTTGATTCAACGCCCTCATGCTACCAAAGTGTATTCGTTTTTCTTGCAGCATTCGTAAGTATGTATATGCATGCGTGATTGCCGGCATCTTGTCCTTTTCGTTTCACACTATTACCTGTGAATATGTCTCGGGGGCTATCACTGTTTTTGTCTTCCTCACATTTTCTGCCATTATTAAGAAAATCAAAAAAACCTGACACTCAAGGGAACGCTTCTTCGCTTAGCTAATGTATGGAACCTAAAATCATTCCGATTCCGGACCACTTTACAGTTGGGCATATATTTGCTCATATTGCAAATATGCTGGCGATGGCCGATGGCGAATATGATTGTAACGAGCACTCGTTTCTCGAAGTATGTAAGAAATTCTGGGGTCTCAACTCACTTTAACTCAACAAATAAGAATGGACAAACTCTTCATCACAATCGGCTTCTTCGGAGGCATCTTCCTCGCCATGAAATACCATGGCAATCAAAAAATAGCCATTGGCCATCCTTCGGACGCCTGGGAAAGGGCAAAAGCTGGCGTAACAATAAAGGCTGTGTTCATTTGGCTCGCTTGTTGGGTTGCACTTTCTATCATAGCCAACTCTTAAACCATGTTCATTATCTCTCGTGATGGCTGGGTTTTAGCTAGTACAAGGACTGTATCACTGCAATGTGACAATTGTCAAAACACAGGCGAACACGTTGTCTGGGTTCATCCAGGTGGCCTCCAATTAGGCTTTATGCTCATGAAGAAATGCATCTCGACAAACAAAAAGTACTACCTCATGTGCCCGACCTGCAGTAATGCCACTAGAGAGCTCACCAAATACGAAGCCCTGAGATATAAAATCTAATGCTTTATGTGAGTTGGGGGAAAAAGGGCAAACTGATTGCATATGCGGGCATTGAAAAATGCTCGAATTGCCTCAACTGGACGCACTTTTCCTTTTTTGAGACAAAGAAAAAAGTAAATGTCTACTTTATCCCAGTGGCGGCTTGGGACAAAAAAACATACCTGGTCTGCGGCCTTTGCGAAGCGGCCGTTGAGTTAGCCGAGCATTCAGCGCGTGACCTCATCACTGAGTGCCAAGGCCTTCCGCCGCAAGACAAAGCCATCGAAATATGGGATTACATCGCCGACAACTTCGAATCAGCGCTCAAATCCAACAACAACGAACTTGAGGGGGCCATCCCCTGCCTTGTGGAGCAGTTAAATAACCGATATCCCGAAGATTGGGTACGCTATATCTTCGGGCGACTCATTCAAAGTGTCCACGCTGACAACCCACCCGAATGACCATGCCCGAAAACATCAGAGAGAAGCTTGTTCCACCTCCGGCACACTTTCGAGGGGGGCATTTCTATGCTGTGATGGCTTTGTTTCTCATCACAATAGACGATGATGTGAATTCATTGGAGGTGTATACAGCCGTCACTTCTCTTGCCAACATGGACGGCAGCGATCTGAAATTCGCCCAACAAATATTCAGAGAGGCTGGCGACTGGCTCGACTCTATGCCCAGCCACCGCCATATCGATATGGCTGCCACCTGCAGCGCATTACTTAAGAGAAGTTACTTCTTGGGGCCGCAGGCGAAAGTTGGGGGCTTACCGGCAATGCAGATGCCTTTCAATCCAAAAGATCTAGCAGCGAGTCGGGCTGCGCAATCATTGGCTTGATGACCCTCTCACCCGGACTCTACTTTCTTCTCTAACACAGCATGATTCTAATCAGCGGCCTCATCATCTTGTTCATTGCGAACGTTCTCACCCACACAGCCTATGAAAAGAACAATCCCTACGCGGCAAAAAGTGGCCTCCCACCAACTCCTGGGTCAGGTGATGTCCCAAGATGGATTAGCCTTCTTTGGCTCATTGGACGCATAACGAGCATCGTTGGCGCTCTGTATCTTGTTGCCAAGCTACTCACTTAATCACCAAATGTGCGACGCGCTTTCAGCCCTCATTATTACATCCGAAAGGATGCTGGCCAGTCAACTCGATGCGGTTCGAGATGCCACAGTAGCTCAACCTTCCGTACTCGAAGGCAACTATGTACTCGGGTACATTTGGGGTTTCCTTGACGCGCAAGCTATGCGTATTCAAGCAGACGTAAATGACCCCCATTTCATCGATGGTGCAGAATGGGTTCATGAACAAATCTACGGGCAAGAAAAGGGCGGCTCTCTCTTCAAAAAAGCTGTTCAAGCACAACAAGACCAAGACCTACAATATTGGGACGGCATGATGGCAGGTGGCACCGACGTAAACACATGGGTGCACAGCGGAGGTGATGTGCATCTAGAAGGCACCTCCCCTGGTAGTTTGGCGAAGCATGCGAAGGCCGACATCACGGGCAAGGTGCCTGCTGGCCTTAGGGTTCATCTCAGAGGTTGTTCAAGACCTCCCCACCATGACGATTCGCATCACTGTTAATATTACAACATCAGTGAAGAGCAGCTTACTCAAGAACTGCGCGTCGCTCTTCCGTCGAATTTAACTTTCAAAAAAGACAAACTCGCACTGGAGGGAATGAGAGTCGCCATTCACTTTAATGATTTTTCTTTCATGCCTCTGGCTTGTGTCGAGCGAAAGTCTAAAGGAGCAAACCCAAACTGTTGTCTTTATGCTCGCTTCCCAACGCTGGGAGCAATCTTTAATCGCCTATATCCTCGCCCGAACCCAAAACCGTTCCTATTTCAAAACAACCGTCTTCAGGATGCTTGCTTTTTCTAGTCGCGAGCATCACTAGCGCAAGTTCTTTGGCACATTTCGCGCTCCGTTTCAACACCCGAAATCACATCTACCCCACGCTCAGCCGCGCAGGCGATTGCTTCTTCGTACCCCGCATCAACATGACGCATCACGCCTGTGCCGGGGTCATTGATCAACACGGCTTCGAGTCTCGCGTCGGCTTCGGGCGTGCCATCACAAACGCAAACCTGGCCCGAGTGCTGGCTATAACCAATCCCGACCCCGCCGCCGTGGTGCATGCTGACCCAACTCGCACCACTTGCGACGGCGAGCATTCCGTTTAACAACGGCCAATCGGCCACGGCATCGGTGCCATCTTTCATGGCCTCGGTTTCGCGATTGGGGCTGGCGACACTGCCGCAATCGAGATGATCGCGACCCAGCACAAGCGGCGCGCTTAACTCGCCATCGCGCACCATGCGGTTGAACTCAAGCCCGGCAATATGTCGCTCGCCGTAACCCAACCAGCAAATGCGACTCGGCAAACCCTGAAAAGCAATCCGCTCGCCAGCCATCTTAATCCAGCGACAGAGGCTCTCTTTGTGGGGAAACAAGCGCAAAATCGCCTCATCGGTTTTGCGAATATCTTCGGGGTCGCCACTTAGCGCAGCCCAACGAAACGGCCCCATCCCTTCGCAAAAGAGTGGGCGAATATACGCCGGCACAAAACCAGGGAAATCAAATGCGTTTTCGACGCCCGCTTCTTCTTGAGCAAAGGCGCGCAGATTATTTCCGTAATCAAAAGTTTCACTGCCGCGCCGTTGCAGCTCAAGCATCTGCTCAACATGCCGCCCCATCGTGCGGAAACTCTCGCGCTGATATGCATCGGCATCGCTTTCGCGCAAAGCCAGCGCACACTCAAGAGTCATGCCGTCGGGCACATAACCGTTGAGCGGGTCGTGCGCGCTCGTTTGATCGGTCACAATCTCTGGCAGGATGTCTTGGTCAAGTAGCGCTTGCAGCAAATCGGTTGCGTTGCAGCAGACGCCGATGCTCACCGACTCGCCGGCGGCCTTGGCTTGAAGGGCGCGCTGAATGCCAGCATCAAGAGTGTCGGCGCATTCATCGAGATAATCGGTGCGCATACGGAAATCAATGCGCGTTTGGTCGACATCGGCAATCAGGCAAACGCCCTCGTTCATCGTCACCGCCAATGGCTGCGCACCCCCCATGCCTCCGACGCCGCCCGTGACGGTCAAAGTGTGCTTCAGCGTGCCGTTGAATCGCTTGTTGGCAATCGCGGCGAGCGTTTCGTAAGTGCCCTGCAAAATGCCCTGCGTGCCGATGTAAATCCATGAGCCGGCCGTCATTTGGCCGTACATCATCAGCCCCTTGTCGGCGAGGTCGCGGAAGTGCTTCCAATTGGCCCACTTGCCGACCAGATTTGAATTAGCGATGAGCACCTTGGCGGCGTTGGCGTGAGTCTTGAAAACCCCCACAGGCTTGCCACTTTGCACAAGCATCGTCTCGTCAATCTCAAGCCGCTGCAGCGTGTCGACGATTTTTTGCGCCGAATCCCAGTCGCGCGCGGCCTGCCCCGTGCCGCCATAAACCACCAAATCTTCAGGACGCTCGGCGACATCGGCGTGCAAGTTGTTCAGAAACATCCGCAACGCCCCCTCAGCCTGCCAGTTTTTACAATTGAGCTTGGTGCCAGTAATGGACGGTTGCGCGCCTGGTTTCAGGACGATGCGAGCCGGGCTGTCGGTGGTTGTCATGGCGAAATTTTAGCGTTGCGAAATATTAAGGAAGCACTGCGTTACCTTTTTGGTTTGAAACCGTCTTCTTTGTGACGATTGTGGTCAGCTCCCCGAGGCGCCTAAATTCACTTTTTCTTACGGCTCGCATTTCGGCGAGCGACTGCGATTGTCATTTCTTGTGCCGTCATAACCCACGAGCAAAACTCAGCCACCATCGGTGGCTGAATCACCTAAGCACCTTCTTCTTCATCACTTAACTCAGCAAAGCGAGACAAGATGACCACCTTGCCATTTACGCTCGCCACCCAGCCCTCGCGGGTCAATGCGGCCGTGGCATCGACCACTAAACTCTCGGCGGCGGCGGTGGTTGCAAACTGAAAACCCCAGATTTCATAGTCGTCATCTTCTCGGGCGACTTTGTACCAGCGATCGGCAACCAACTCATTTGCAATGGCCTCGACTAGCCCGCGCGTGTTTTCGTCTTCGGTCAGCAACCAACGCAACTCAAACTCACCCCAGACATCTTCATCGATAACTTCGCCGCTCAGCACCGAAGCGTCAAACTCAAGCATAGGCATTTCAAAATCGCGTCGCGCCGAACCCTGGCCATACCGCTCTGGGTGAAACAGCTCACTCGTTGACATCGGCAAACGCCCCCAGCAACGATTGACCGCCGGCCATCCGCCCTGTTGGTGTAGCGCGCGCACAAATTTCAGACCGGTTCCGTAGTGGAACAACTTTTCGTATTTGTCGCGTGTGATTTCGCCTGTCTCAGGAATAGCCGTGTGCTGATCAAAGTTGTAATCCATGATGTCACTCACTGCATACATCGCCTCGCCCTCGGTGACCGCTTGAATGGCGCGCATTTGGTCAGATGAAACCGCCTCTTCGTCGAGCGCAATCAAGCCCCAAGTCTGGTCTTGCAAGGCATGGAAAATCTCATGCAGCTGCACCCCGCGCGTAAAACCCGCTTTTTTGTCTTTGCCAAAAATGACCACAAGCCGCTTGGTGTCGGGCTCATACCAGCCGCCTAACTTCTCATCTGGCGAATCGCTGACATCAATGAAGTCTGGGTGCACATCGTCCATAAACCGCAATCCGCGCCAATCTTCAAGCTCAGTCATCGTCTTCTGGACGGCGCCGAGTAGCTCTATTTTCAATTCGGCATCAGGGTCGTTGGGGTCAATGCCGGCAGTTGCTGGGTCAATTGCGTGTGGGCTTGCGCCATGCGGATCAGCGTCGGCATCAATCATATTTTCAAATTCACCACGCATCGCGCGCGCTTTACGGGCATGGGCCTCTTCGAGAGCGTCGCGCACGGCGGGGTAATCAACGATTTTTAGCGCCGCTTCGTAATCAGCAATCCCGGCATCGTAATTGCCCATTTCGACATAAATCGAGCCACGGTAAAACAAGTTGATAACCGAATTCATGCGGTCGGTTTGGAGAGGCATGACTTTCGTATAGGCCTCAATCGCCCGCTGCAAATTACCCGTTTCGCTTGCTTGCGCGGCGGCCTCATGGATAAGTTTTGCCGTCTCGGGAAGCGGCTCAAGGGCCTCACCTGTGCCATGGAAAGTAACCGTGACGCAAGCATTCGGATTCAAATACTTCTTGGCTACGCGAGTGACATCTTCAGGGTTCACGGCCGCCATGTCGTCCGCAAAACCTGCGAAGGTCTCGGCTTGGCCAAAAACATCAAAACGCGCAAAAACGGCGGCCATCGCAAAATAGGGGCGCGCGCGAAGCGGCTGAGAAATCGATGACTCGATCATCAGGTTTTTCACTTCGTCAAATTCGCATGCATTGTTGGCCTCACCGTGGCCCGCACTTTGCTGTACAGCCGAGCCATCGCGAAAATTTTGAACCAAGGCGTTAACTTCAGAACTCGCACGCATCAGCAACAAGCCGTCGGCCTCGGGGTCTTCGGTCGCCGCGGCGGCATAATCAAGCTGAAACAAATCGGGGTCAACGCGACCACCCATGCCAACGCTCAAAGGAATGCCACAATCAAGCTTGGCGCGCCCCATCAGGCCCGACAACAAAGCAAGGGGCGCACGATCAGGATGCCCCATTCCAGGAATCATCCAATTCAAAACTTTTCGGCTACGCGGCAGCACCGAATCCAAAGCGACATTGCGCTTATTCAAACGACCCTCACTCGGAATACCCTGGCCGTTTTCACCGCGCAGGCCCGACGAAGACGGCAAATGCCCAAACGCGGCCTCAACCAAATCAAGCGCCTCTTTGGGATCCGCTGGGCCGACAATCACAAGCGCCACCCGGTTCGGATGATAATGCTGTTGATAAAAACCACGAATCTGTTCGACCGACAACTCAGGCCCTTTGGTGTGGCCGTTTTCATCACGCAAACCATGCCGATAGGGATGCGTCTGAAAAACCGCATTCTCAAGCTGCTCGTCACGCCCCTCGCTCGGCTGATAGGCATGCTCTTCTTCTTTCTTAAGCCGATAGCGCTCGTGCAAAGTCGGCTCTGGGTCGAGCGACAAATTCACCAAACGATCGGCCTCCATTTTCAAGACTTGCCCAAGTTTGTCGACGGGAAAATTATGATCGTAATACATCGTGTAATCTTCGCGTGTGTAGGCGTTAGATTCACCGCCCCACTCGACAATCGTCTTTTCATGCGCATCTGTGCCCGTCGTCGGCGTACCCGCAAACATGGCATGCTCGGTTAAATGCGCCAAACCGGTCGTTTCGGCCGTTTCGTCGCGATTGCCCGCGCCAACCGCTAGGAAAACCGTGACCGATTCACGCTCATCTTGTACAACCGAAGCGCGCAAGCCGTTTGCCAAAACACGGCGATGAAAAGTGTGCTCGCCGATTTTCAACGCAGGCAAATCGGTACTTTGCGCAAGCGAATCAGCAGGAAGCAGGCAAAGCCCAAAGAAACAAGTCAAGAGGAGGACGCGCATTTTCATGGGTAGATTTTAGTTCCTGCACCCCTCGGCGACACGCCGCTATTTCAGCAATCCAGAGCTCAAATGAACTTTGCCGTCGAGGCTGACCAGGATGGCGTCTACACGCTTGATTTTCTCAATCAATGCAAGGCCGCGCTCAACACCCATTACGCACATCGCCGTCGCCAGCGCATCAGCCATCGCAGCATCTGGAGCCACAATCGTCGCGCTCATGCAACCCGTAGCAGGCAAACCCGTAGCCGGATTAAGGATGTGATGAAACCGTTTGCCGTCAACCTCAAAAAACCGTTCATAGTCGCCGGATGTCACGACGCTGCGATTGGAAATCGGAAGTTTTGCTATGAAACGGTCTCGGTTTCGGGGGTGCTTAATGGTGATTTCCCAGAGCGGTGCGGTCTGTTGCTCAGGCGTAGGCGGCTGAGAGTTTGTGCGCGTAGACGGCTTGGCTTTGAGATCACGACCAAGGGCTTTGAGATCACCGCCCGCATTGACGAGGCCATGCTCAATACCGTGCTTGAGCAAAACGGCCATCGCGCGGTCAACTCCGTAACCTTTAGCGACGCCGCCAAGGCCAATTCGCATTCCGGCGGGTAAATGAACCGTCGACTTTTTTAGATCGACTTTTAGGCGCTGCCAACCGACATGTTGCAGAGCAGAATTCAAGTCTTGTGCAGTCGGCACAACAGGAGGGTCGGTTTTAAAATTCCAGAGTCGCCCTACCGAGCCAAAGGTGATGTCAAAGGCGCCATCCGTAATGTTGCCAAATTCAAGCGAGCGAGCAATGAGATGCGTCAACTCTTTGGGGACTATTTGTGGGCCACGACCCGCCGAAGCGTTGAGCGTTTCGAGCGGAGAAGCTCGCCAATCAGTCATGACATCTTCGACGCGGCGGATTTCTTTTTCGGCGGCGGCGACGGCCCGTTTTGCGGTCAATTCATCACGGTGCCATGCTTCAATCACAAGCTCGGTGCCCATCACGGCCGCCTCGATACGAGCATGGTAAAAACCGCCCGTTGGAACTTGAGCAACCGATGGCGCAGGATGCGGAGTTGTTGTTTGCGTATCTACTTGAGCTAGAAAGGCAAGCAGCAGAGGAATCAACATGACCTAGGGTAGTAAATTCGCCCAGTTGCTCGGTGCTTCGTGACCGAAATACAAAACTTGGCCAGCCGCATCGAGCACATAAATAGACGGCGTTGCCTTCACACCAAAAGAGCGAGTGAGCGACAATTCACGGTCTCGAGCGGTGCCGTAATTTAGATGCTGTTGGAATTCGATTTCGCGAATCAAAGCCTCATCAACCGAGTCGTTTGGCCCTGAAACTACACCGATAAAACTCAATTGCCCTTTGTAGCGTGTTGCCGCTTCAACCAAGTCGGGCATCTCGGCGATGCAAGAACCGCACCACGGCTGCCAAAAAACGACGACTGCGTTTTTGCCGCCTTGAGTCAAAGCAGAGAGCGATGTGCTGCCGCCGTTGAGCAAGGGCAACTGCCATGAGTCGGGCGCGGAATCAACCGATGGGGTTGATGAGCAAGACATCAATACAACGAGCAAGGTCAAAACGGGGAAACGCATCATTAAAATTTCCAGGTCTTTGCCACGGAAAACAAAAGATGATTGAGATCATCTGATCGAGTCACATAATCGAGTGCAGCGTGCCAATCGCCAGATTCAAAACCGACACCAACGGTGTGCGAAACCCAATCGCCCAGATCGGAATCTTGCGTCATGAATTCGGCTGTGTCTGAGAACACTAAATCGCTGAAATAATCGGCGGCGGTTTGGTCATACCAGCGGTAACGCAGACGCAAAACTTGGGCATCGCCCAACTCAAGATACAAACGAGGCTCAAGACTCAGCCCTTGCACACCCCAGTCGTCAGAGTAAATTCGACCACCGAGCTCAACGGCTAAATCTTCTTTTAAAGACCAGCGAAGCCGCCCAAACAGCGAATTGCGCAATCGGCTGTCGGGCAACAATTCATCACCCGCGACGGCATTAGCTAAACCCCAATCGGTCCATTCATCTTCACCCGCCCCCGGTTCGCGGAAAAACACTGAGTTATAAGGTGTAGACAAAAAACCCGACTGAGTCGTTAACGACAACCCAAACTCAGCATGTGCTTGAGGGTTCAAAATATGATACGCCTTAGCGGTTAGTGAAAAAGAAGATCGGTTATCGCTGCCATCATCAAGACCCGTAGCGCGGATGACATCGAGCTGGTCAAAATAACCACTCACAGTAAGACTGATTTGAGTTTGACCACCTGAAATATCTTGTGAGACCCCAGCACCTAAACCAATCGATTTGTAATCGTACTCGCCAGAATAACCGAATGTGTAATTCCAGATGCGGTCTGGCGTACTCTGCCATTGAAGCCCGAAATCTAGGCCAATATAAACATCGCCACTCGCGCCGGATTGATTTCCTCGGCTACCAAATCGCTCAACGGATGCACTGGAAACGCGGTCAATTGCGAAGTCGGTTGTCAAAAGCCAATCATCAGCTAGGCGATAATCAAAAACAATCGCTGGCTGAACCACGGCTAAATCTTCGTCAAGGAAAGGGTTGCCCTTTGAGCCATCGCTTGCGTCGTCGCGCGCATAAGTGCCAAGCCTAATGGTGATCGACTCAAAATTGTCGAGCAAACCCTCTTGCGCGGAAGCAACTTGGGTCATTGAGATCGAGGCGACACCAACGACCAGACACGCCTTGAAAATGTGCCGACCTAAGAGCATCCGCAACCTCCGCCGCCTGTATTGCCCATGCCGCCTGACGCGCCCTCGATGGATTGGAAGACTTTTTGCTGAAAGTGCGACTCTGTGCGGTCGCTTTCGAACTGCATTGCTGGGTTTGCCAAGGCGCCGCGATCGTAAAACTCGACCTGCGCGCAGGATGGCAACATGGATGCGGCCAAAGCAAAAACTACGCCCAAGCGTGGGCAAAAACGGAAAGGGCGCTTCAAGCTCATGAACCCAGAATTTTATCCTGGTAGCTGCCGCTTGAAAGTTACAAGAATGTAAGGAAGCATTCTGCCCTACTCAAAGAAAAATGAGGCACCCCGTGCAGAGGTGCCCCACTCGCAAAACCACTATGGGTTTTTGATTTCAGCTTTTGGGCCGAGGTAGTACCAGTAATTCAGCACCGCGCAAACCGCGTAGAACGCAGCGAGGCCGTACATGGCAATCTCTGGAGTCGTTGCCTTCATTTGCTCGCCAATTAACTTGGGGATCAAGAAAGCGCCGTAAGCTGCCACAGCCGAAGTCCAACCCAGCACAGGGCCGGCCTGCTCAGAGTTAAACACCATCGAAATGGTACGGAAGGTCGAGCCGTTGCCCACGCCAGTCGCAGCGAAAAGCACTACGATCAGAACGAAGAATGGCATGAAGAACTCTTCTGGAGTCGCCGACTGGTAAGCCAATGAGCTGTAGTAGCCCACGCCAATTGCACTCAGCGTCATCACGACGGCAACCCATTGAGTCACAATCGCGCCACCCACTTTGTCAGCAATCATGCCGCCAATCGGGCGAATCAAAGCGCCGACAAATGCGCCCACCCAAACGAACATGAATGTCGCTGGGCCATCTGGATTTGCAGTCGTGTGCGTCATGATGCCGTCAGCGCCAATTATGTGCTTGAAGCCAAAGATGAATTTAATCGCAAGACCAACCGCCGCACTAAAGCCAATGAATGAACCAAAAGTCATCGTGTAGATGATGGTCATGAGCCAAGTGTGCTTGTTGTCGAAAATCTTGTATTGACGATCAAGGTTGCCCTTGATTTCACTTGGTGAAAGTGCCTTCATTAAGAAAACTGTGGCAGCAATCACGCAAGGCAAGACAATCCATTTCACCCAAGTTAACTTGATGTAAGTAATGATGAAATAGAGACCGATACCTGCTGTAAGGAAGCCAATGAGCAGCAGCCAGGTCATCCGGCCGAAGCAGACGAGTGGGCTTTTGATGTTTGGCGTAACAGCATCAGTTGTGATGTTGTTCATCTTCGTCCAGCCCAAAATCGCAAGTGGGATGAGCCAGAACATCCAGACCCAACCCGCACTCGAAAGCCAAGTGTCAGAGCCAGCTGGGATGCGCTTGAAGATCGTGCCACTTGTTGATGCCAGCTCCATTGCGTCGCCACTCAGTGGGCCAACGATGGCGAATGTCATGCAAAGTGGAATCAAAATCTGCATCGTCGTTACACCGAAGTTGCCAAGACCCGCGTTCATGCCCAAGGCGTAGCCCTGAACCTTTTTAGGGTAAAAGAAACTGATGTTGGACATCGAAGAGGCAAAGTTGCCGCCGCCGATACCTGACAAGAAAGCCAAGATTTGGAATTTCCAGAATGGCGTGCTTGGGTCTTGCAGCGCAAAGGCTGCACCCAAAGCGGGGATCATCAACAAAGCCGTGGTGAAGAAGATCGTGTTTCGACCCCCAGCCAGGCGAATGAAGAATGTACTCGGGATACGCAAAGTTGCGCCAGTCAAACCCGCAATTGCAGGCAGCATAAACAACATGCCCATCGCCTCTTCAGGAGATTTGCCGAAGTCGAAGCCGAGGTTTTTCATTTGGACCGTAATGATGCCCCACATCAACCATACGGCGAAACCGCATAGCAGTGAAGGGATCGAGATCCAGAGGTTGCGTGTGGCGATGCTCTTGCCCTTGGATTCCCAGAACCCTTGGTCTTCGACATCCCATTTTTCGAGATTGCTCATGGTATTAGTTATGAATGAGGTGACAGTAAGTAGAACCTACGCAGCGTCAACTGCAGGAGCAGGCTCGTCATCGCCGTGCGCGTCAGCAAAGGAGCCCTCTGGCTCTTTGAGGAACAACGAAACGATGAGGCAGAAAATGGCGCAACCGCCAATGACCGAGAAGAATGTTGAACCATCAACACCTTCGAGTGAGAAGACCGTCAAGAAACAAACTGCGCCAACATTGCCGTAGGCGCCAACCATGCCAGCGACCTGGCCTGTTACGCGCTTTTTAACGAGCGGTACGATAGAGAAAACCGCACCTTCGCCAGCCTGGACAAAGAAGGAACAAGTCATCGTGACTAAGATGGCTAAAGGAATCGGCCAAGTTCCATTAAGCTGACTCATGAGCCAATAGCCCACGGCCAAACCCGCCAGCAAAAAGGAAAGTGTGCGACGGCGTGAACCCAAACGATCTGAAAGGAAACCACCCATTGGGCGCGCAAACAAATTCATGAATGCAAAACTCGCGGCAACCAAACCAGCTGCTTGAGGGGTCATCGTGAAAGTCTCTTGGAAAAACTTAGGCAACATCGAAACGACGGCCAACTCAGAACCAAAAGTAACGAAATAGGCGACATCCAAAATCGCCACTTGGCGGAAAGAATACTTATCTTTTTCAGGGATACCTGCGCGAATGTGCGGTGCGTTTACCGTCCAGGCCTTGTAGGCCTGAAAGAGGAAAATCGCAATGAGCACACCGTAAATGACATGAGCCATTTGCGTCAGCACGAACCCGCCGTTGTGCAATTTCCAGTTAAGCAAGCCCAATGCGAAAATCATCGGTAGCTGCATGAAAATCAAGCCATAAAGTGAGCTAAACGAAGTCACTTCCATGGCACCGCCACGCTTAGGCTTAGCGTAGCTCACACCTTCGGGGGTGTCGGTCACATTTGCGTAGTAGATAAACCCGTAAATGAAACACATCGCGCCCGTAAGCATGATTGAGTAACGCCACCCATCATCGCCGCCGAAAACATTGAGCGCGATAACTGGCAAGAGCATCGCCGAAGCGGCAGAACCGAAGTTGCCAAAGCCACCGTAAATGCCCTCGGCCTCACCCACATCTTTAGGTGGGAACCACTCAGCAACCATACGGATGCCAATCACGAAGCCAGCGCCAATTACGCCCAACAGCAATCGTGAAATCACAGCCATTGTCATTGAGTCTGCCCATGCAAAGATAAAGCAAGGAATAGACATGATGACAAGCAAACCCGAATAAACCTTTCGGGGGCCAAACTTATCGAGCAACATTCCGATGATGATTCGCGCTGGAATGGTGAGAGCAACATTACATATCAAAAGGATTTTGATATTTTTGCTCGTCAGCCATTCAAGCTGATCAATCATAGTTGTGGCCAAAGGGGCCATGTTAAACCACGCCATAAAGGTGAGGAAAAACGCAAACCATGTCATGTGAAGGATTTTGTACGGCCCCTGAAAACTCAAGAACTGTAACGGATTGAACTCTTTTTTACTCGTTTGAGCAGCAGTCATTTCTTTTCTCCTAGAGGTGTGGTGGCGGAGTAGAAACTATTGAGGGTTGGTGGCGGGAACTGTTAAGGAATCCGCTTGGTCTTGCGATTATCGTTCCACAAGACGACTTGGCGTTTACGCCAGAGATAAGGAAATGGTGCCACAAGGACATGCAACAACCGAGTGAATGGGAAGTAAGCGATGATCAACCACGCATTGATGATGTGCAGCTTGACCAACAATGGCATCGCAGCGACATAAGCGATATTCGGGTCAAGGCTGAATATCGACCACAAATACGGCGAAGCAGAACTGGCGAACCAAGAGCTACCCCAACCATGATTCACGGCGACCAAAACGCCCAAGAGCATCTGAACCATCGTCATTACCAAAATCACCCAGTCGGATGTGGTTGTCACGACAGCAACGGTACGCACATTTAAGCGGCGCATCATGGCCATCCCGAGACCGACGATGCCGATAAGCGCTAAGGCAAGACCCGTGAGCTCAAGCACGACTAATCGCGCTGGCACGCTGTTCCACCAAAGCAAAGTGTCTGGAATGAGCAAGCCAATCAAGTGAATGATTAAAACGCCAATCAAGCCATAGTGAAATGGAACGGTGCTCCAGAAGTGTTGCTTGTTTTCTAGAAACTGTGAAGACAGGCTCGAAAATACAAAAGCATTTTTGCGGTAGCGTGTGATGCTAACCACGAAAAACAAAGCGAGTGCCACATAAGGCAGGATCGCAAAAAGGAGGTAATCACTCATGATGAAAGACAGCCGTTTTGATTCTGGACATGTTGATTCAAGACCACGAGGACGGCGTCCAGCACCGATTCGTAGGGGTTTTCGTCAGCGGCTAGGCTGATGCAGACCTTGGTTACTGCGGGAACCGCAACTTCTTCTACGAGCTCAAGCGCCAACGATTCATCGGTGCGCCCCAAAACAGGTAGTACATGCACGAGGTGATCAGGCAACTCGCCCGACTCAACCACCCCACACTCGCGGCACAATTGCCGCATACGCACGAGGAAACCCCCGCGCTCATAAGTCTCACCAAAAACATGCCAGCCCGTTTCGAGAGCACCCGAAATGCTATTGTCGAAAGTGCGCGCATAATGCTCTTCGAGCTCAGAAGGACTCTTGCTCGAAAGCATCTCATGGAAGGCGACTAACTTTTCGCCGGCTTGTGAATTTGCCGCAGTAACCACGGCAATCCAGTCTTCGGCACTCTCGTGGAAACCAGCCCTTGGATAGGCAAGCAAGCCCGCGAGAGCATCGTAAACAGCTGTTTCAGGGCGCATAGGGTTAAACGCGAATGGTGTCTTGACGGAAACCAAAACCAGTCGAGCCTTTGTGCTCATGCGTATCACCGCTCATCATTTCGATGGCCATCTCGCGCTGGGCGGGAGGAATAACGAAACGCTTTTGGTGATTTGCCAGCGAGGTCAAACGATAGATATCTTCTGCCTCATCTGGGTTGCAATCGGCCTCGCGCAAAGCACGCATAGCAGTCTCTTCATCGACATCGCCAACAGTCTTGTAGCGACGCCACATACGGACGGCATACTGCTTGCGGAGTGCGTAACGCACAGGCTCAGTATTGCCTGCGCCAAAGAGGCTGGCCATGAATTGAAGCGGCACGCGTGCATCTTCGATTTCGTGGAAGAGCTCGTCACTCTCAAGACTCGTTGGGCCGTGATGTGCGGCCGACAAAACAGGAGAGAGTGGCGGGACATAAAACAGCATCGGCAAAGTGCGGAACTCAGCGTGCAAAGGCAAACCCATTTTCCATTCTTTGACGAAGCGGTAAGTCGGTGACTCTTGGGCTGAAGTGATCACGGAATCCGCAATGCCATTTTTCTTTGCGCCTGCGATAACTTCTGGATCATTTGGATCTAAAATCAAATCGCGTTGAGCCTCAGCGAGACGGTCGTCAGGCAAGGAAGCCAAGCCCTCAATCTTGTCTGCGTCATAAAGCACATTGCCCAAGAAACGAATACGACCAACGCATGAGTGGTGGCAGGCCGGTGGCTGCTGCGTCTCAACGCGTGGGTAGCACAAGATGCACTTTTCAGACTTGCCCGTAGACCAGTTGAAGTAAACCTTTTTGTAAGGGCATGCAGGCACGCAGGAGCGCCAGCCACGGCAACGCTCTTGATTCAAGAGCACGATGCCATCTTCGCCACGCTTATAAAGCGCACCAGATGGGCAAGAAGCCACGCATGCAGGGTTTGCACAGTGGTTGCACATGCGAGGCACATAGAAAAAGGCCAAACGCTGAATCTCAAACATCTGCTGGCGAGTTTCCTCGGGCAGGCCTTCGAGGTTGACATCGTTTTCGGCGTAAACGCGCGAGCCACCCAAGTCGTCATCAAAGTTAGGGCCAGCCTTAACATCGATGTAATCGCCGGTCACCATCGAGATGGGACGAGCGGTTGGCTGGTCGTGCCCCTCTGGAGCATCGAACAGAGTGCTGTACTCGTAAGTCCATGGCTCGTAGTAGTCGTCCATGGTGGGCATGTTGGGGTTGTGGAAAATATTTGCCACCACCCGCTTGCGACCCGTAGAGCGCAAACGCAACTTGCCTTTGTCTAGTTCCCAGCCGCCTTGATACTTATCTTGGTCTTCCCAACGCGATGGGAAACCGGTGCCCGGCTTCGTCTCGACATTGTTCCACCACATGTACTCAGTACCTTTGCGGTCAGTCCAGATGTTTTTGCAGGCAACACTGCAGGTGTGACAACCAATGCACTTATCTAAGTGAAAGGTCATCGAAATTTGTGAGCGTACGTCCATTATTTATTACCTATGAATGAGCGATTACCAGCTGAGCTCTGGGAGCTTGCGAACGAGGATGTGGGTGTCGCGGTTACAACCGATCGGGCCCCAGTAATTGAAGTGATAAGTGAATTGACCGTAGCCCCCCACCATCAGGTTTGGTTTGAGGCGCACGCGCGTCAAACTGTTGTGGCCACCCGCGCGGCGTTTTCCGCGAAGTGGTGATTTCGGCACCGAATAGGTGCGTTCAGGTGAGTGATAGATGATGCAAATGCCGCGTGGAATCCGTGAAGAAACTGCTGCGCGCGTTACAACAACACCGTGGTCGTTATGCACTTCAACCCAATCATTGTCAACGATGCCAATCGAATCGGCGTCTTTAACATTGATCCAGAATGGCTCAACACCACGCGACAGAGTTGTCATGCGATGGTTATCACCATAGGTCGAGTGGATGTGCCACTTGCCGTGAGGCGTGAGGTAGTTCAGACACAAGGTGTCGTTGCCACTCTTATCGCCGGCCTTAGCAATGTTAGGGTCACTCATGCGCAAGTCTGCATAATCTGCAGGCTGCGGCTTAGGCTTGTAAGTTGGCAAATGCTCGCCAAACTGAATGTAGCCCTCGTGATCGAGATAGAAGTGCTGACGACCGGTGAGCGTCCGCCATGGCACGAGTTTTTCGACGTTGTAAGTAAACGGGCTGTAAGCGCGACCATCGTCAATCAATGCCGACCACATTGGCGAGTTGTGTAAACGCCGCGGCTGGGATTGAATGTCATTAAAGGTCATGCGAACCGAGCGGCTCTTGCTGCCCAACTCATCAGCCAGTGGTAGGCCCACTTTCTCTTCCATGTTTTTGTAAGAGCGATAAGCGAGCTCACCGTTTGTAACCGACGCGAGATTCAAAATCGCGTTGACCACATTTTTACCCTTCTTTAAAGATGGGTACTTTCCGCCACCCCACTTTTCGACATCACCATGCTCGACCATTTCGTCATAGAAATCATCGATCTGATACGAAGTGCCGTGAGCACCAATGCCATTTGCACGAGCGAGTGGCCCGAAAGAAATGTACTGGTTATAGATGTCTTTGTAATTACGAGTAATCACTTTAAGACCAGGCATCGTCTTGCCAGGGATGGCCTCGCATTGGCCCTTGTCCCAATCGAGCATCTTAGGTTGTGAAACTTCAGCTGGCGAGTCGTGCGCGAGAGGCGATGCAATCAAATCCTCGACCGGATCTGGCAAGTGCGTCTCAGACAATTCAGCAACGGCCTTTGTGATTTCGGCGAAGATGTCCCAGTCAGACTTTGACTCCCAGCAAGGAGGCACGGCCTCACTCAATGGGTGCACGAAAGTGTGCATGTCAGTCGTGTTGATGTCATCTTTCTCGTACCAAGTCGCAGCCGGCAAAACGATGTCGGAATAAAGCGCCGAAGTATCCATGCGGAAGTTCAAGTCGACAACCAAATCCATTTTGCCCTTGGGCGCCTTCTCGAGGAACTCAACCGACTTGACCTGATCTTTGGCGACCTCGTCAGCAATCTTATTGGTGTGCGTGCCGAGATAATGCTCGAGGAAATACTCATGCCCCTTAGCGGATGACATCAAAGCATTGCCGCGCCAGATGAACCACAAGCGTGGCCAGCATTCGGCGTGGTCAGGTTTTTCGATGGCAAACTTCAAGTCCTTAGACTTGAGCGCATCAACCGTGTGCTTAACAATGCCGGCCTCATCAGTCGCACCCGCAGCGCGAGCATCTTTGCAAACTTCGAGCGGGCTCTTGTCAAACTGTGGGTAGAAAGGCAACCAGCCATTCTTGACCGCACGGATATTCACATCGAGTGTGTGGCCCTGCGCAATCGAGCCCTCAGGCTGATTCGGCGGCACCGTGTGGTAATCGGTAAAGGTACGCTCGTAGCGCCACTGGTCGGTATTGACATAGTGCCAAGACGGAGCGTTTTGCAAACGCACACCGCCAACCCAGTCTTTCGCAAACGCGATGTTGCCCCAAGGCTCGCCTGGCGCAAGTTTTTCTTGGCCAACATAGTGAGCCAAGCCACCACCATTGACGCCCACGCAACCGCAGAACATCAAAGCGTTAATCGCCGCGCGATACATCAAGTTAGCGTGGTACCAGTGGTCGATACCCGCACCAATAATGACCGTGCACTTGCCGTTTGTATGCTCGGCAGTCGAGGCCCATTCACGCGCAAACTTAATAATGTTTTTGCGATCCATGCCCGTGTAAAGCTCACCCCATGCTGGCGTGTAAACCGTCTCTTCGTTGTAGTCGGCGGGGTAAGCACCCTCAAGACCACGCGAAACACCGTATTGCGCAAAGAGTAAATCGTAAATCGTCGCAACGCGGGCCTTGGTGCCATCAGCCAACTCAATCGTACGAGTCGGGACGCCACGATAAGTGCTTTCGCCCTCAGCGAAATCGTCAAAGCGCACCTGCATAACACCCTCGTGGTTTTCGAGGAATGTCAGCTCGGCATCAATCTTGGAACCATCTTTGCCGTCTTGCGCCAACATGTTCCATTGGCCCTTTTTGTCTTGCCAACGGTGGCCACTTGAGCCCATTGGCATTTTCGGACGGTTATCGGTCGTGTCCCATTGCAAGAATTTCCACTCGCCGTGCTGCTCATCTGCGTAACCCGCAAGACGACCCGCGCGCAACATCTGACCCGATTCCCAACCCAGCTCGCCCTCAGTCAGCTCGACCAAGAAAGGGCTGTCGGTGTACTTCTTGGCGTAATCCAGGAAGTAAGGGGTCTTTTTCTCGTGGTGGAACTCTTTCAGGATGACATGGTTTACGGCCATCCACCAAGCGCCGTCTTGGCCAGCGTTGATTGAGATCCACTCGTCGGCGTATTTGGCGACCTGGTTGAAGTCAGGCGAGAACACCACCATCTTGGAGCCGTTGTGTCGCGCTTCAGCAGCGAAGTGGACATCAGGCGTGCGTGTCATGTTGAGGTTTGACCCCATGACCGCGAGGAACTTGGCGTTGTACCAGTCAGCCGACTCGTTTACATCAGTTTGCTCGCCCCATGTCTCTGGGGAAGCACTCGGCAGGTCGCAATACCAGTCGTAAAACGACAAAGCCAAGCCACCCATGAGCTGCAGCATCCGCGCGCCAGATGCGTAGGAAATCTGCGACATCGCAGGAATCGGAGAGAAGCCAGCGATGCGGTCAGGGCCGTGCTCCTTAATGGTGTAGACCGTTGAAGCCGCAATGATGGCTTTGGCGGTATCCCATGAAGTGCGGCGGAAGCCACCTTTACCGCGAGCGCGTTGATAACGCTCACGCTTGACGGGGTCTTTCTGAATTGACTTCCAGGCAGCAACCGTGCAGCCGTCGTTTTCGGCAAGCCCGGCATTCCAGAGGTCAAGAAGTGCGCCGCGTACATATGGATACTTGACACGCAGTGGGCTGTAGAGATACCAGCTGTAAGAAATACCGCGCTGGCAGCCGCGTGGCTCGTGCTGCGGCAAGTTTTTGTCGAGCTCAGGGTAATCAAGCGCCTGCATCTCCCAGGTGACGATGCCGTCTTTCACATGAATCTGCCACGAGCAAGAGCCCGTGCAGTTTACGCCGTGAGTCGAGCGGACAACTTTATCGTGTTGCCAGCGGTTGCGATAAAACTCTTCCCAAGCACGAGTGCCTGGCTCAACAGAGTCTTTGATCCAAGGATTTGTATTTTGCTTCATCGTTTGGAGGCCTCCACCATTGGGGTGCGGGTGGCGGTGTAACGGTTTCGCCAGAGGAAGGCGAAGACGAGGAGAATCAGGACAGCGAAAGCCAAGCCTGAGTAAAAGAAAGACGCGGACGCCGTGCCAGCCACTGCAGCGCGGTCGGCCGCAGACTCGCCGTTGACTTGGGCATCAAAGAAAGCCACAAGTGCGTTGATTTCGCCATCGGTCATTTTTGCATCAGCAAAGATGGGCTTCATCGTGTCGGACGCTGGCGAACCGAGCCACGCAGTGAGCGGGCGGCGGCCGTTGAGCGTCGTGAAGACTTCTGTCAAATCTGGGCCGAGGTTGCCGCCGCCAAAGAAACCGCCAACGCCATCGACATTGTGGCAACTAATGCATGCTGGGGAGCCATGCATGAAAGCCTGAGAGCCGACGAAGAGCTCTTCGCCAAGGAAGACATCTGCCGCCGTGAAAGGCACAGCCTCTTCAACGGGGCCTGCCGCAATCGGCGTGCCTGACTTTTCAGCAATGAGGTCAAGCAAAGCGCCAGCCATCGCGGCGTCAAGGCCGGGAAGTTGGGGCATCGGCACCTGATTGGACGCAGCCAGAATCTCTTGCGCGTAAGCATCGCCACTGGCGAGAACCTTGGCAGGATCAACCATGAAGTCGATAAGCCATTCGCGCGTTTGGCGAGTATTGACACCATGGAGGTCAGGCCCAACAAGGCGACCACCGCCAATCGTGTGACAAGCGACGCAATTTGAGTCGAAGAAAGCCTGAGCTTCGGCTGCATCTTGGGCCATAGCCGAAGACGCGCCTGCGAGCAGCAGGATGGGGACGATGAGAGAGGTATTTGTAAACACGGGTATTTCTCCGTACCCGCGCATATCAAGGCGCGTGCCAAGGTTTTGGAAATATATTCGCCCCGACGGCAGGTGAGTGAATTGCCGTAAACCACTTCCCAGTAGTCGGTTAGTGGGTCGCGCTTATGCAGGTTGAGCGCAAGTAAGCCTTATCTGCTGCATTCTGCAAGATGCACTCGGGGTGGCCAAACGCCGGCAAATCAACGCAAGCCCCGGCAAGGCCACGACTTAAAGAGTGCGTCCTGGAGAAAGCACCCTGTGGAAACTCAAGGACTCAATCGCTCGAATAATCGCTACGATCGATGCCTAATTGCTTCAATATTTTTTGAAATGCGGCTCGGGTTAGGCCGCAAGCCGTGGCAGCTTGCGAGACATTGCCCTGACTTCCGGTTAAGGCACGCTCGACAAATTCGCGCTGGAAGGCCTCAACGGCGGCGGCCTTTGCATCACCGTAAGCCGCGACTTCCGCTTGAACTTCGGATGCACTTTGCGCACTCGCCCAACCAGACTGCGCCAAACCGAGGTGGTAAGGCAAAATGCGGTCGCCACCGCAGACGATCATGGCTCTTTGAATTGCGTTTTCGAGCTCGCGCACATTGCCTGGCCAGGCGTGGTTTTGCATCACAGAAATCGTATCGGCGGCAAATTCGGGGAGGCCCTCACCCGCGCAGGCACACTCGGTGGCACAGCCCTTTAGGAAATGCATCGCCAGCGGAAGCACATCGCCCGGGCGATCGCGAAGAGCCGGAATATGGACGCGAACGACCGCAAGTCGGTAAAACAAGTCTTCACGGAAACCGCCATTTGCGACAAGCACCTCTAAATCGCGATTGGTTGCGGCAATAAGTCTGAAATCAACCGGTACATCGCCCGAAGCGCCAACAGGCCGGACGACTTTTTCTTGTAGAACCCGCAGTAGCTTGCCCTGAAATGCCGCCGACATCGAGCTGACTTCGTCAAGAAAAATAGTGCCACCGCCCGCTTCGGCAAAAAGCCCGCGGCGATCTTTATCGGCACCCGTAAACGCGCCGCGCACATGACCAAACAACTCAGATTCGAGGAGGGTATCGGAAAGGGCGGCGCAGTTGACGGCCGCAAACGGCTTGCCGGAAACTTGACTGCGCTCATGCACCGCACGGGCAACGACCTCTTTGCCGGAACCGCTTTCGCCTTCGACCAACACGGGGACAGGCCGAGGAGCGACCATATCGACGAGCTCAATAACTTTGCGCATCGCAGGGTCTTCGGCAATCATAGCCGGCCCGCCAGAGAACTCAGACTCTGCCGTAACTGCCTTGCGGGCAAGGAGTTGACAGCCAAGACGGCGCACAATACTTAGGATTTCTTGATTATCAAAAGGCTTCGTCAAAAAATGTGATGCGCCATTTTGCACGCACTGCACGGCCGTCTGAACCGTGCCAAAGCCCGTCAGCAAAACAACTGCGGTCTCGGGGAAATCTTTTTTGATCTCGGCAAGCAGCTCGGCGCCGGTCATCCCGGGCATCATTAAATCGGTGAGGACCAAATCCCAGTTGCTTTCGTCGAACGCCGCAAGCGCTTCGTGTGCATCGCCTGCCTGCCGCGCCTGAACCCCAAGGGTCGCCAGCAATCGCGTCAGCCCGAGCCGGATGTCAGCCTCGTCATCAACAACCAAAACGCGGAGTTGCGTCAGGTCGGGGGCGGCGATGGGGCGATTCATGGTTTGTAGTTTAAGCTTCTATGCCCACATTCTTCAGCCGCACGCGGAAATGTGTGCCTGATTCAGAGCTCTTCACCAACTCAAGGCCGCCGCCATGCAATTCGGCGATGCGTTTTGCGGTCGGCAAGCCAAGCCCCGTGCCCTCGCCGCGTGGCTTTGTCGTGAAGAACGGCCTGAAAATCTCGCCTTGTGCGGTAGCGGAAATACCTGCGCCGCTATCGATGACATCAATCCAGATTTTCGCACCATCTTCAATCGTGCAAACTAACACGCGCCCGCTGCCTTCAATCGCCTGGATTGCGTTCATGACCAAGTTGACAAAGACTTGGCGCAGTTGAACATCGTCGCCTTCGACCATCGATGACTGGGCTTCGAGCTGCAACTCAATATTTACATTGCTACGGTCAGCAAGCGGCCGCAAGAAACGCGCAACATCTTGCAGGACGACATGCAAATCAGTCAAACTTGACTCTGTGCCCGAATCGGCGGCATACCCGAGCAACTCAGCAATCACTCGTTTGCAAGTTTCAGTATTGCGGGCAATCACTTCCGTGTTTTCACGCATAGGATGACCCTCGTCAAGCGTATCGGTCATCATTTGATTAAACATGCTGATACTTGCGAGTGGGTTATTTAACTCATGGGCCATCACGGCTGCAACTTCACCTAAAACGGCCAAGCGCTCTTGGTGAATTTCTCGCTCATCACGGGCGATGCGATCGGTGACATCGCGCCCAACCAGAATGCGCCCCGTGCCGTCAGCGCCAGCCATAGCGAGCGGTGTGGCATGGACCTCAATGACTCGTTTGTCAATGTCGAGCAAACAAGAACGTGCACCCGCATGTAAATCACTTAAACACGCGCGACAATGAGTACTAATATCGGCATAAGCTTTGCAATCTCGTCGGCTGTCAGAGTAGGCCGAATCAGGATGTGCGCCAAAAACTTTGAGTAGCGGTTCGGCTGCATGGTTGCTGAGCAAAACATCACCGCTCGCACTTAAAACAACAACGCCGTCTTGCATGGCGGAAATGACGCCGTCTAATCGATTGCGTTGAGCGCGAGCTTCAGATTGCCTCTCTTGCATGACAACCGCAGTAGCTTCTAATTCGCGGGTGCGCGACTCGACCGCAGAGGCCATTTGATTAAAAGAAATGGCCAAATCGCCCAACTCATCTGAAGTTTCAACCTCGACACGAGTTGAGAAGTCTCCTTGCCGGATACGCAATGCTGCGTCACGCAAATTAGCAATCGGCCGAGCCAAGAATCGTAAAGGGAAATAAAGGAGTAATATACTCACCAGAGACAAAATAACCCCTAGTAAGAAAAACTCACTCTGCATACCTGAAACAGGCTGTAGCGCACGAGCCGCATGGATAGAAACTTCTGCCGACCAACCTGATGAACCGATTGGGTAACTTTGCTGAAAGAAATCATCAGCCTCACGCAAGGCATCGTTTTCTTTTGCTTCGGCTTGACTGAGCACCAACAAACCACGCCCAAATAAAATCGGAACCGATGAATGAATGGCCCCGCGGTAATTCAAGAACTGAGGTGGAACAATAAGCATCCCCCCAGCAGGGTCGGTTAAACGCAAGCTAACATCTTCGACGGAGCGATCACGGCCGATGCGGTCGGTTTGCATCGCGCCCGCAATCCAGACACCCACGCGGATAGATGCAAGCAAACGACCGATGGGCTCGCTCGAGCGCAAACCATAAATGGGTGTCGCAATGCAAATGGTCGGCGCCTGCCCGACATCCCCCTCGAAAATGCGGCTACAGCTCGATTCTGACCGTTGAATCGCCCATTTTGACAACTCTATCGACATCGGGCTCTCACTATCAACAACCGCAACTACGGGGTTTCCGATTACATCAACAAGGAGTAAATCTTGAAAGGTACTCTCAAGCGGTAATTTATTCACTCGCAAATGACGCTGTAGCTCATCGCGTAATTGCTCGGCATCAACGCCCGACGCGTCACCAATCCGACCAAGGTGATCACGAATGTAACCGTCAGATGCAAAGTCTTCCGAGCGGCGCATCAGCATCTCAAGCTGAGCGTGCAAATCAGTAGCGTAGGCCTGAGATTGAAATTCGAGCCTCTCGTGAATTTCAATCTCAAGGGCCGCTTTTGCTGTGCGTGAGATAAAGAAGCCACCCGCGCCAAATGCCAACAGGCAGAGGCCAACAAAGCCAAACGCCAATTTGTACTTTACCGAGACTCGGTGGAGCGGGTCACGCATGAATTAAATCACAAAAGCGCCAGCGTGAACGAGCTCGTGCATTTTGTCTAATTCAGGGCCCATATAACGGTCGGAACGAATAGGGGGTAAATGTTTGCGAATCAGCGTGAAGGCCTTCTCTGCACCAACGCCCGCCCGCAAGGTCTTATGGAACTCACGCGCTTGAGCGGCAGTGTGTAACTCAATCGCCAACACTCGCTCAGCATTCCAGACGGCGGTGCGCAACTTCCGGGCAGCACTGTTTGCCATCGAGACATGATCTTCTTGATCGGCGCTTGTCGAAACGGTGTCTGCACTCGCGGGGTGGGCCAAGATTTTGTTTTCACTGACCAAGGCGGCCGCGACGACTTGGGGAATCATCAGCCCCGAATTAAGCCCTGGCTTCGGTGTCAAAAAGGCCGGCAAGCCACTCATAGCGGGGTGGATCAAAACCGCAGTGCGGCGCTCGCTAATGTTGCCCCAAGCGCAACAAGCGTTGACGGCATAATCGAGTGGCATTGCGATGGGTTGACCATGAAAATTACCTGCTGAAATCGAATCACCTTGGGCTGGGAATATCAGCGGGTTGTCGGTTGCCGCATTAGCCTCGACCAAAAGTGCGCCTTCGAGCACACCCAAGACATCATGCGCGGCACCGTGAACCTGCGGCATGCAACGGAATGAATACGGGTCTTGAACTCGATCGCAGTTTTTATGGAATTTTGCGACTTCACTGCCTTTTAGTAATCGGCGCAAATTAGCCGAAACCCATCGCGCGCCCGCGTGTGGGCGAACATCTGTTACTCGTTTGTCAAAGGGGCGATGCGAAGCCATTAATGCTTCGACGCTCAACGCGCCAGCAACATCAGCTGTTGAAGCCAAGTTGCGCAAACTCGCCCACGCGCCCAGGCCGATGGCATTGGAAATCTGCACGCCATTAATTAATGCAAGCCCTTCTTTTGCACCAAGCTCAATGGGCTTGAGGCCAATCTCTTTTAGGCCACGCTTAGTCGACATCATCTTGCCTGATGGAGAGACCAATTCGCCTAAACCCGTCACGGGGAGCGCCAAATGGGCCAAAGGAGCCAAATCACCGCAAGCGCCGACACTACCTTTTTCGGGAACGCGCGGTAACCACCCTGAGTGGAAAAGTTGCATAAACCATTTCACAACAGCGGGTCGCACACCCGAAACGCCCTGGCACATCGATTGCAAACGCAGCAATAAAGCCAATCGTTTTTCGGTTGCCGACAAATCATCACCGCAACCCACCGCGTGGCTCATCAACAAATTCTTTTGCAGCTGACCCACATCAGCGGCGTCAATCTGTTCGCTCGCCAATAAACCAAAACCGGTATTCACGCCATAAACGGGCTTGCCCGCTTTGACCATTTTTTCGACCAATGCCCGCGCCGATTTCACTCGCGACTGGGCTTCGCGACCAAAAACAAGTTTGACCGACTCCCCGCGCGCAACGGCGAGTAAATCTTCGGTGGTAAGTGGCGTCCCTAAAGTGATGCGTCGCATGGCGCTATTTTAGACACTCTGCGATGAGGCGTTGCCAGCTAACGAATCGCCAACTCGGTGCGTGCGCCAAGATAAACGCGCTTGGCCAAAATATCGTGATCGCCGCGACGGGCTGCGATGGAATACCACCCCGGTAGCAAGTCGCCCAACTGTGGCTCGACCGTTTCGTGCGTTTCACCATCAACGATCCAGAGATACGCTGAAGGCATCGGCCCATCGTCAGCGGCCGTCAACATTAATCGAGCACTACGGATGGCCGGCTTTAAGCGAAGCCTCAAATCAGAGTGCCCCGATCGTATTTCACGCCGAGCAACCTGATAACCATCAGCCTCGACTTTAAGCAGCAATGAGCCTGTTCCTTTCGGGTGGTCGCCCCAAGCAAAATCGAATGCGCCATCGCGCTTAGTGACCGCTTGGCGATGAATTGCGGCAGGGACGGGCAGTCGAACAGTCGCGGGTGCATTGGACAAACCCGGGTAAAGCCTCGCCAATGCTGCCGCAGGATCACTCGCTTTGAGCTCAACTTTTGCACCACGAAGAGGCTTGCCACCAGCGTCTAAAACAACACCAGCAATGCGGGCATCACCTCGCGTCATTGTAAATTCAACAACAGATGCATGAAGAGTGGATGCTCGCAAAGCCCGCACTCTGGGCGACGCAACACCACCCGCATGAAAAACGCGCACATCAACCATGCGGTCGGTCGGCAAACCACGCAACTCAAAAAAACCGTCGGCGCCCACCTCAACCTCTTGCCAAGTTTCCCACACAATCTGAAATGGGCCCGGCTGAATGGCTCTCGGCACAACGGTCACTCGGGGAAGCTCGCCACCCGGCCATGACTTCACTTGACCACGAATCACCGCGCCTTGCGGAAGTGCTGGCATCTGAATCGGCTCGGCAACACGCTGAGGCAATATGTTTAATTCAAAACGCACGGGCACATGCCCCTCACCCTGAATCTGCACCAGCACGCGTGGCCCAGCCGGAGCACCTGCGCACCACGCGACACCATCGGCACCCGTCAAAAAAGTGCGGCCGTCCATCTCGACGGTCGCGCCCATGAGCGGCTTGCCCTTGTGATCAAAAAAAGCCATCGGCAGATCAACGCTCGTGCCAAGTGCAAAATCGCGCTTCGTGCGCCCACGAGACCCAATGCGCTGCATACGCATATAACGCCCACCATCAGAGGTCGCGAGGCGGATGAAGTGCGTGCCAGGAATCAAATCAAGCAGGCGAAAATGCCCCTGCTCATCAGTCTCGCAACTCAAGCCATCTTGCGGCCCCCCCACGATCGTCAAGACAACTTGAGGCAACGGCTCAAACTTGGGCCCCGTGACACGACCCGAGATCGACCCAGGTAAACTTTGCTCAAGTTGCTCATTTGCAAAACCAGCTTCACCATCTTCGCCCAGATAACGCATGGCGATGCGAAGAGGCCCCTCGCCGGGCAGCGGAGGGAAATCATCTGGGTTTAGGAAAACGGGCTTTTTCTCAGTCGCATCGGTCGCATCACTTTCTGCCGAGCCTCCGCCTGACGACTCGCCCGCTAGAGTGGCCTCTGTTGAGTTTGAATTCGAATCGGGAACGAGAATCACCCAAAAAAAACCGAGAATCAACAAACTCACCACCCCAGCCAGCAGTCGCGGGACAGTTTTTTCAGAAGAGTGGGAGCGTTGGCTCATGCGTTCGCTTAGATTATGGACGCGGCGGGTGCGCCGCACCTTCCCATGTCTCATGATTCTCCGATTGACGCTGGTTTTGATTCCAACGGCCCTAGCGCGCAACCGAGTTTGCGCCTGCGCACCGCGCGTTTAAGCATCAGCGTGGTTGCCGGATTGGCTGTTTTCAAAGCCATCACTTTTGCGGCAACGGGCTCATCTGGCGTCCTGGGCTCGGCTCTCGATTCTGCGCTTGACTTGATGACATCCTTGATGGTTTTGATTGCCATCGTGCATGCCGAGCGACCCGCAGACGCCGACCACCCATGGGGGCACGGCAAAGCTGAGGGTCTAGCCTCACTTGCCCAGTCTCTTTTGATTCTCGGTAGTGGGCTTGGGCTCATTTACCACACGATCAACCGTTTCCTAGGCGAAGGCACGCAACTCAACCTACCCTGGCTCGGCATCAGCGTGATGGCCGTTAGCTCAGTCGTGTCTTTTTGGCTGGCTCGGCGAGTCAAAAGCGCGGCAGCCGAGACGCGGTCGCCCGCACTTGACTCTGATAGTCAGCACCACGCGGCTGATGTTTTGGTCAACCTCGCGGCCATCGGGGGCATTGTCCTTTCAAGCCTTCTCGACGGTGTGCTTTGGCCCGACCTAGCTGTGGGCGTAATTATTGGGCTGTTTATCCTGAATACAGCTCGGGTCGTTTTCCTTGAAGCCATCGAAAACCTCATGGATCGCGGGCTCGATTCCATTGAAGCCGCTGCAATTGTCCGCGCGGTTCACGCATACGCCCCTGAGGTCGCTGGCTTTCATGATTTGCGCACACGCCGATCGGGTGCAGATTTATTTGTCGAGCTGCATCTCGACATCCACCGTGAGCTTAGCTTTGTCGAAGCACACGACCTATCAGAAGAAGTAGGTGAAGCCATCGAAAGCGCTCTGCCAAACTGCCGCGTGACGGTTCACGCCGACCCGTTTTAATTCATTCCTATCGAGCATGCTCGGTTGCGCTCAAGTAATCTAGGCAAATGAAGATTGGATTCGACATTCGCCCCGCCTTATTTGATTACGCTGGGGTTGCCCGCTACTCACGAGAGCTGGCGATTGAGCTCTCACGACACCCAAGCGCACCTCAACTTGAGATGTTCGCACCCTCTTGGCGTGGCGGCAGAAACATCCCGCCCGAGTTGGCTAATGCGAGTAATGTTGCAATGAATCGCGGATGGCTTCCAAAGCGCATCATGCATCAATTGCATCACCTTCCAGGGCTTGATGCGGGGCGTCTTCCGAAAAAGGTCGATGTTTTTCACTGGACGGATTACGACTTTCCATCCGTGCGCTCTTGTGCCACATTGATGACTGTTCATGATGCTGCATTTGCCGTCGACCCTAAGTTTCATGGTCGAGATACTACGGCTTTAATTGCAAAAGTGCGTGCCGCCATCAACCGCGCAAACATTGTGGTCGTCGTGTCTGAGCCCTCTGTGCGCGACGCTGAAATGCTCGGAGTAAACCCAGAAGATGTGCGCGTAATTCCAAATGGCGTGAGCCCGTTTTTTCAGCCACCAAAAGACCCAGCTCAAGCTCGTGATTACTTGCTCACGGTCGGCACTTTTGAGCCCCGCAAAAATTATATGCGTATTTTAAAAGCATTAGAGATTGCATGGCAAAAAGATGCGGCACCCGATTGGCACATCATTGGTCGCCCCGGCTGGGATTACGGCGATTTCTTTCGCAAACTTGAAAAATCAAAATTCCGTAAGCGTGTCCACCTTAAAGAAGGTCTCTCCGAAAGTCAGTTGCGGGCTGCTTATCAAGGGGCACTCGCTTTGATCTACCCAAGCCTTCACGAAGGCTTTGGTCTACCTGTGCTTGAAGCCATGGCCTGCGCAACCCCCGTCGTCGTTGGCGACAAAACGGCACCCTCATGGGTCGCCGGAGAAGCCGGTATGCGGGTCGATCCGCGCAATGTCGATTCAATCGCCGAAGGCATTGAACGCATCGTTTCCGAAGGTTCTTGGCGCAAGCAAGCAGCAGCGGTTTTGCACCGGCGCGCTCAAGAATTCTCGTGGGAAAAAGCAGCCGAACAAACGATGGCCGCATATCGAGATGCAATCCAAGCCTTTGCCGAACGCTAATTCAACTTTACCGCTCGCGTGCTAGAGGTTTTGAATTAACCTCCAGAAACGGTATGCGCCATCCAGCGCACTCCAAAAATGACCGCCGCTAAAAAGGCGAGAGCAAAAGTGTATATTAAAAAACGGATTAGCGGTGTCTGTTGCGACAAATCACCCAAGCCTGATGACCGTCGACCGCTCACGGCTTCGCGGCGTAAACGAGCGCGCTCTTCGTCGGCAGCTGTTGGTTGATAGGCGGCGGCACTTGGGGGCGCACTTGGGGCAGGCTCGTCAATCAACGCTCGGTCAAATGGCGCAGCATCAATCACCGTTGCTTTGGCCTCTATTTGTTCAGCAAGTGCATCAAAAACCACGCGCCCGAAAACAACCGTGTCTCCGCCATGTAGCGGCATTTCTTTTTCACGCAAGCCGTTGCAGGTTGTGCCATTTGCCGAATCTAAATCGCACAACACAAAGGCGCCGCCATCAGCTCTAATTTTGGCATGCTTTCGAGAAACAGATGAGTCTGCAATCGTTAAATCAGACGCCGCAACACGCCCGATGGTCAAGCCATCGCGCAGTTCTATTTCAAAACCATCGTCTCTTCGTTTTAGCTTCATGATTTAAAGGGTCGCTTCTTTGTTGCGCCAACGCTTGAGTCTAGCCATTGCGAGCTCAGCATCGAAACGCCCTTTTGCCAATGCGCGACCGGCGTATTCCAAAACAGGAATGGAGCAGCCCCATTTCTTTTCGAGGGCAAGGTCGGATTCAATATTCACGAACTCAAGCATGACATCCCCGGCATCGACCCAGGTTTGCAGCGAACGAATGGCTGAGTCGCATAACGGGCAAACGGGCCGCGTATAAAAAATCACGCGCGCGGGCTCTGATGAGGGCCGAGCGGAATCCCCTTCTTCTGACGAAAGTTCTACCATGTGCCTATTCTCGGTTCTGCCTAAACCATGGACAACCTTCCTCAAGCACTTCTTAGCGTAAGCCATCTTCGTTTGCGGAGGGGCAAACGCCTGCTTGAGCTTGATTTGTCTTTTGAGCTTATGCGTGGGCAAGCCCTGCTGCTCGAAGGGCCAAACGGTTGTGGCAAAACGACACTTGCCCGAGCGCTCGCGGGCTTGCTTGAGCCTGCATCGGGTTCCGTCCGCCGACACGGGGCCTTGGGCTACTGCCCTCAAGAGCCGCAATTTTCACTACTCGCCAAGCCCCTGCCATATTTACAAGAGATCGCCTCCTTGCGACAACCTCGCCATGCCGCACCCGATGCTCGCACACCGCAAGCAATCCTTGAGTCATTTGGTTTTGAACGACAACAACTTCGCACACCAATCGGCAACCTCTCACGCGGATGGAAACAACGACTCAATCTTGCTCGCGCTTGGCTTGGAAGCCCTGACATTGTGTTGCTTGACGAGCCACACACGGCACTTGACCCCATCGGCCTAAACTGCCTCAAACAGGCTCTAAACGCCGAAAACGCGCCTACCGCACTTTTCCTCGCGCCTCCAGAAAGCCCTTGTCTTCCGCTAGCCGCATGGGTGCAACAGATAGGGAGCTCACCCTCATGATGCTCCTCACTCGGCGCTTTCTTTGGCAACTCCTTGATTGGCGCGGACTTCTTTTCCCCGCAGTTCTCTTCCTCGCGGCAGCTCAGCTCTCCTCCAACCACACGCTCGGCACGCAGTCACTTGGCGACTACCTAGCTTTGGCATCACTCGCCCCCATCTGGCTGATCTACCGCGCCTGCGATTTAAGCCATCAGCGACTGCACGCCCAAGGGTGGGCCGACGAAGAGGTTTTGCGAAGCCCAACCAAACGACTGCCGCTGAGCGAATTTCTCGCCGCCTGCCTCGCACTACTTCTGCTTCTCACTCTCGCAGGCGCCGCCAAGTCCATTTCGACACCAACCTCTACAGACTCGCCGCAACTCTCTTACCGCGCACTTCCATTCCAGCCGACTGACGAGGGGCACTTGTTGCGCGCGCAAACTTGGCCAAACGGAAGCCAACTATTCCTCACCCTGCATTGGGCCAATCTCCCTGATCCAGCCGCAACGATTTCGCACCCTGACTTCGGCAGTCTCCGCCCCGGTGAAATGCTCAAAATCAACCCAAAGCTCATCCCGGCAAACGATGACGGCTATTGGGTATTCGACTTTCACAAAATCGGCCTGAGCGACGACCAGTCCGCACCAAAATTGGCGACCGACATGTCACGCATGGCCATCCCCAGACCGAAAGGCCCGCTCGTCCTCCCACTTTCGCTCCTCAGGATGGCCGCCTTTTTCCTACCCCTGCTCGCCGCCGCGCTCGCTTTGGTTCGCCACACCAGCATTCGCCCTTTGCTGGCGACCGCAAGCACCCTCATTTTCGGCTGGATGACAACCTGGCCCGCCCTTGATTCTCCCGCAAGCGCATCACCCATCGCGCGTTTCGTCTGGAGCGCCAGCCAAGCCCTCCCCGATTTAAGCGGCCTCCTCACTCTTGGCCACGACTGGGAGCTCCAATACGGCACAACCCCGCTCTCAGATTTGCTTCTTTGGCTCATCGTGTTCGGCGGAATTGGGCTTGTTTCACTTCTTCAGCCACGGCGGCGACCAAAATCATAATGTCGCGCTTTTTGGCAACCCTATTCGTCCTCGCCGCCGTTTTTGCCCATGCAAACGAGCCACAACTCCGTCTCCCCGCCGAGGACGCCATCCTGAGCTCGCGCCACTGGCTCCTTTTACGCCAACTTGAAGAAAATGTCGTTTCCCAAAATCGCTGGGCGCAAGCTACGGCCGCTAACGAGCTCCTTCTTCGCGCGGGCGACAGCAGCTGGGTGCGTTTTGCGGCCTACTCCCTTGGCGTTGACGAGGCGACAAAACGGTCGCCTCTGAGCTATGAGTTGCGGCAGACCTACGCTCAACGAGCCGTAACTTTGCTTGCGACTTCTCGGAAGGCCCTCCCGCAGCCCTGGTCTTGCGCCCAACTACAAGCCTATATCATTGTGTCGAATGACCTCTTGCAACAAGAAGCTCCCAATTCCGAGCCGCCCAATGATGCCGCATCTGCACTGCTAGCCTGGCTCGCCTGCGGTGGAGGCCCCCATCAACCCGCCCAGGTCGCAGATAGTTATCGCGATTATCTTTCCCTCGCCGAAGGTCCGCGCCGAGATTATCTAATGAACAAGCTCGACTTCTTTCGCACCCTTGAGCTCGACTAACATCTCGCCATGGATACCATCCTCGACCTCCTTGCAACCGCTCCGGGCCTTTGGGCTTTTGGGCTTCTGGTTGCTTGCGGTCTTGGCTTGCCGCCTTGGTCAGAAGAGGTGGTCATCCTTGGCTCGGGCTATTTTATTGCTCAGGGTGATTTGAGCTATTGGGGCGCGCTTTTTGCCTGCACGGCTGGCATTTTGGTTGGCGACTCCATTATTTATGGCCTCGGCCGATTTGCGGGCGATGGCGTAGATCAATGGCCCGTTTTGCGGCGGCACATGCGCCCCATGAAGCGGCATCGATTCAACCGTTTCTTCCTCAAGCACGGCACAAAAGCGGTCTTTTTCGCGCGATTCCTGCCTGGGTTCCGCATGCTGGCTTATTTTGTTGCGGGCAATTTGCGACTGAAATTCTGGAAGTTCATCTTTCTCGACGGCATCGGCGTGGCGATTAGTGTGCCTGTCTCCATCTGGATGGGCTGGAAACTAGCCGACAATCTTGACCACGCCACCCACTTAATGCACAAATTCCAGCTCCCTATCGCTGCAGTTTTGCTGATTGCCCTTGGTCTTTTCCTACGCAATCGCCGCGTCAAAAGGCTCAAGAGGTTGGCGCATATCCGCGAGTTGCGTGCGCAGCGGCAAAAGCCTGCGGACGACGCTGAAATCGGGTAGAATCTGCGACTTGATTCGGGCCACTCTACCCACATTACGGAAGAGGTGTGCCTACCCCCCAACAACATAAAAATTGATGCATCAAACCCTGATGAACCTACCGTGGATCGGTGCCGGCCTCGCTTTGGTCGCAGCCTTCTACTACCAGCGCAAGGTCATGGCTGCCTCCCCAGGCAACGAGACCATGCAAAAACTTGCTAAAGCGATTCAAGATGGCGCAAAAGCCTTCCTGGTCACCGAATACAAAGTTCTTGCTATTTTCGTGGCCATCGCAGCTACTGCCATCTACGCGCTCGGCGCAGATATGGGTGGTGGCATTGATACTACGATTGCCTTCCTTGCTGGCGCTTTCGCCTCCGCCCTTGCTGGCTGGATTGGCATGCACACGGCCACCCGCGCCGCTGTCCGCACCACAGAAGCCGCTCGCATTGGCCTTTCACCGGCCCTAACGATCGCCTTCAGTTCCGGTACCGTCATGGGCTTGACTGTAGTTGGCCTTGGCGTTTTGGGCGTGGCTATTTTCACTGAGCTTTACGGCATCACTGAGCCCGGCTTGCAGAGCGTCCTTGGTTTTAGTTTCGGCGCTTCTTCGATTGCGCTGTTCGCTCGTGTTGGTGGCGGCATCTACACCAAAGCCGCTGATGTTGGCGCTGACCTCGTCGGCAAAGTTGAAGCCGGCATCCCAGAAGACGACCCCCGCAACCCTGCAACCATCGCCGACAATGTTGGCGACAATGTTGGCGATGTAGCTGGAATGGGCGCTGACCTTTTTGAGTCCTATGTGGGTTCAATCATCGCGACCATGACTCTTGGCCTGTTCATGATGGCCGATACTGGCAAAACAGACCTCATCTACTTGCCACTCATGCTTTCTGGTGCTGGCATCCTTGTTTCCATCATCGGCACCTTCTTCGTAAAAACCGAAGACGAAGAAAAAATTCACGGCGCGCTCTTCCGCGGTCTGCTGATTGCTTCTGTACTTTTGGTCGGTATCGCATACTGGCTGACGGGCACGCTTGATTTCACAGGCGTTACTTACGGTAACGGCCAAGCTCTGCTAGGCATCAACCTCTTCTACGCAATTGTTGCGGGTCTTGCGTCTGGCGTCATCATTGGCAAAATCACTGAGTACTACACTGCCTTTGAGTACAAGCCAGTTCAGTCGATTGCTGAGCAATCTGAAATGGGCACAGCCACAAACATCATTACCGGCCTTGGCGTTGGCATGATGTCGACTTGCCTGCCAGTTTTGGTCATCGCTATCGTGATTGCGATTGCACACCACTTTGCAGGTATTTACGGCATCTCACTTGCAGCTGTTGGCATGTTGAGCACTTTGGGCATTTCCCTCGGTGTTGACGCATACGGCCCTGTGGCCGACAACGCGGGCGGCATGGCTGAAATGGCCAAGCTCCCCCCTGAGGTCCGTGAGCGCACCGATGCCCTCGACGCAGTTGGTAACACGACTGCCGCAATTGGCAAAGGCTTCGCGATTGGCTCGGCAGCTTTAACGGCACTTGCTTTCTTCTCGGCCTTTGGCCTCGCAGCACAAAAAGGCATGGGCGACGAGTTCAACCTTGCCATCACAAACCCAGATGTCGTGATTGGCATGCTCATCGGTGGCATGTTGCCATTCCTGTTCGGCGCCATGACCATGAACGCCGTTGGTCGCGCAGCTTTCGCCATGATTGACGAAGTTCGCCGCCAGTTCCGCGAGATGCCAGGCATCCTCGAAGGCACGCAAGACCCTGACTACGAAGCCTGCGTGTCGATTTCGACAAAAGGTGCGATCAAAGAGATGTACCTTCCTGGGCTACTCGCTATTGCGGCACCGATTGTTGTCGGCATGATTAGCGTCAACATGCTTGGTGGCTTGCTTGCAGGCTCACTAACTTGTGGCGTCATGATGGCCATCTTCATGTCCAACGCTGGTGGTGCATGGGACAACGCTAAGAAGTACATCGAAAAGGGCAACTACGGCGGCAAAGGCTCTGAGCCACACGCATCGTCTGTTGTGGGCGACACCGTTGGTGACCCTTTCAAAGACACTTCCGGCCCATCGCTCAACATTCTCATCAAGTTGATGAGCGTTGTGAGCTTGCTCCTCCTCCCTTTCTTCTTGGGTTAAGCGGCGCGAGTCTATGACTCAAAAGATTCAAGAATCAAAGGCCCACGCGCTAGAGCTTGCACAAGCTCTGGCGTGTGAGGCCGATTCCCTTAAGGGCGAAAACATCGACATCCTTGATGTTTCTGACCTGCTTTTTGTCACTGACTTTTTTGTCATGGTGACGACGCGATCCTCCCGCCAAACCAAGGCGCTGAGTGAGTCGCTTAAAGCTGCGGCAAAAACCGACATTGGCCATCATGGCGCAATCGAGGGTTCTGCACGCTCCGAATGGATGCTCTGCGATTTTGGCTCGGTGGTCGTTCACATCCTGACTGAAAGCGCGCGTGAGTTTTACGACCTCGACACGCTTTGGGCTGATGCGCCGCGCATGGAAACGGGCCTTCCGTTAACAAGCAGCGACGAGCCGGTCAACGCTGACGAGCAAGTCGCCGAGATCACCGAAAACGACGAGGCTTAGCCCGCCTAAAATTGGCGCATGCCGCGCCTCGTCCAGCCCCTTGCTGATGGTCCACTCGACCTCATAGGTGATGTGCATGGTGAGCTTGAGGCACTGCAAGAGTTGCTGCACAAGCTTGGCTACGAGGCCGACGGCACTCACCCGCAGGGGCGCAGTTTAGTTTTCTTAGGCGACCTCGTTGACCGCGGCCCAGATAGCGCTGGCGTGGTCGAGTTGATTCGCCCATGGGTTGCGTCAGGCCAAGCCCAGTGTGTTTGCGGAAACCACGAGCTTAATTTGCTGCTTGGCAAGCACCGCAAGGGCAACCAGTGGTTCTACGGCGAAAAGCAAACCATCCACGAAGACGGCATACCCGTGCCGCAAATCTTGGCCGACTCGGCGATTCGCGCAGATTTGGTTTCTTTTTTTGCGACCCTACCCCTCGCCCTTGAGCGGCGCGATTTAGTTGTTACCCACGCATGTTGGCAGCCGATGGCGATTGATCGACTCAGAGGGCTTACCCTGCCTGCTGACGAAGCCTTCCTCCACTTTGAGCAGCAGATTGAGGCGCAATTGCTTGAGCGCAAGACTCCCCGCCCAAGCATCGAGGCTGGCCTGGCTCTGCAAAATGAAAACCCTGTCGGTGTTTGCACGAGCGGCATCGAGCAGCCGACCGAGACTCCCTTCGAAGCTGGCGGCAAGCCCCGCTATGTTGAGCGAGTCGCTTGGTGGAGCGAGTGGCCATCCGGTCTGCCTGATGTTGCCTTTGGGCATTACTGGCGAGCCGTTGATGTCAGTCACCAGCCCGTTCACCGCGGCCCCTATCTTTTCCCGGATTGCCCCGTCGAAGAGCCGCTCGGCCCCGGGCGCAATGCCTGGTGCGTCGATCTCTCTGCCGGCTATCGCAACCAACAAAGGGCGGTCGGCCAACAAACGCCGCCACCAACAGCCCTCGCTGCGCTGCGCTGGCCTGAGCGCAAAATTGTGCAAGTCAACCCCTAGCTCGACCGCTAACCGAGCGACTCGTCCGCAAAAAAAAGAAGGGCGCCCTCAAAATGAGGGCGCCCAATCGCGTAAACGGACTCGCTTAGAAATCCATGCTAAGGACAGCGTAAATCGTCTCGTCAAGCTCGGAAGAGCCATCACGATCGACCATTGACAAACCACCCATTGCTTTGAGACCGCCACCGAGGGTTGTCTCTAGAGTGATGTCGAACTCACTGTAATCGACACCGCCCATGGTGATGTCGTGCATGGAAATGCCACCGTTATAGCCATCAAGAGGCGTGAAGGTAAAACCAAGACTCATTGTTGAGGCTTTGCCAGAACCCCATAGACCACCTGTCATGGTGTCGCTGAGACCAGCCGCATTATGGCGTTGGTTGATTGTGCGCCCAGTGCTTGAGCTGGTGATGACCTCGAAACCATCTTCGGTATCTGAAAAAGCAATCGTAACAAGTGAGCCAAGACCAACTTCTTCGAGAATTTCGAGGTCGAAGGCCGTATCAAAAGCCCAAGCCATTGCGCTGTCAGCGCCATAGGCCTCGTACCAAGCCATTTCGAAATCACAGTCGAAACCGAGGAACAGGCCGTTAAGGCCAAGACCGCGCCAATCGTCGTGGGATGCGTCGGTGCCCATGTCACCTGACTTACGCAGCCAAAAAGGGCTTAAAGCAATCTTACTGCTTTCAGATAAATCAAGTGAGTAGTCGACCGTGACACCGATTAAATCGATGTCAGATTGGAGGACGCCACCCTCAACCATGCTCATGTAAAAGCCTTCGAGAGCAAAGCCATCATGCTCGTTGGAATACCAAACACCCTCGAAGCCTTGAGGGTGGCCGTCCCACTCGTCGGTGCCGAGCAAACGCCCAGAGCCGAAGGTGTAGTAGGAAGCACCGATGCGAGCTGTGCCACCGTCGCCAAGAGCATTGACGGTCTCGACCCAAACTTGGGAGAGCTCGCCGTTGTTGTTGTTGTCAGCGCCGTTGAAAGTAGAGTTGGTGTCTGTAAGAGGGTCAAGCGTTAGTTTAGAACCCCAGTTAGAGTTGCCCGTAAATTGAATGAAAGCCTGTGCGTGATCGTTGATGTTGAAATCAAAGTTCAAGCGGGTGCGGACATCGACATCAACAATGTTGTCGAAAGATGCCATAACATTACGGACACGGGCATCGCCAGTAACCGAAACGCCGGCAGAAGCCATTGGAGCCGTGAGGCCCGAGTTGTATTGAGCTAGAGCACGCTCAAGAGAATCCTCTTGCGCATAAGCAGCAGATGAAAAAGAAAGGGCTGCTAAAAGTGCAGCAAAAGTAGTGAGGTGAATGTTCATTTGGTTTCCCTGTTAGGGGTCGTCTAAAAGCGGGGTCGCTAAGTTTGAATCTCGAGCATTCTACCCTTACCGACTATTCCACTCAATAAAGTAAAAAAAGAAGCAGGCGCACCCGAAGGCGCGCCTGCTTGCTGAGTCAGAGACTCAGACTTAGAAGTCCATGGAAAGGACTGTGTAGAAAGTCTTGTCGTCACCAACAACACCGTCTTCATCTGCAATGGCAAGGCCGAACATGGCTTCGAGACCACCGTTGAAGGTGTGACCCATGGTGAGGTCGATCTCTGTCCAGTCAGCACCATCGACAGTGATGTCGTGGTAGCCAAGAGCACCGCTCCAACCTTCAGCTGGGCTGAAAGAGAAACCGAGGCTCTTGCTGCTTGCATCGCCATCAGAGCCATCCCAGACACCGCCACGCATGATGTCTGAAAGACCAGCTTGGTTGTGACTAACATTGCTTTCAAAAACAGTAAAGCCAGCTTCTGCATCAGTCATGTTGAAAGTGATTGCGCTATCAAGACCCATGGAGGCCAAAGCACCAAGCTCGAAGGATGTGCCGATGGCCCATGCCTTAACGGAATCGGTACCGTAAGCTTCGAACTGAGCAATTTCGCCATCGATGCCGAAACCAGCGACAGAACCTGCGAATGAGGCACCAATCCAGTCGTGGTGAGCATTAGGTAAGCTCGCTAGTAGCCCCCCAGTTACAGGATCGAACTCGTCATGGCCAGACTGACGGAGCCAGTATGGGCTAAGAGCGAAACCAGCAAGCTCGTAATCAAAAGTAAGACCCATGAGGTCGACATCAGATGAACCAGTGCCCTTCTCGATTAGATTCATGTAGAAAGCCTGAAGATTCAAGCCACCAGCTTCGTTGCTGTACCAAAGACCTTCGAAAGCTTGTGGAAGGCCATCCCACTCGTCTGTGCCGAGGATACGACCAGAACCGAATGTGTAGTAAGAAGCACCGATCTTGGTGGAGCCACCATCGCCGAGAGCGTTGTTGACATTAACCCATGCTTGTGAGAACTCACCGTTGTCGTTGATGTCTTCGCCGTTGAAAGCGTCAGCACCAAAATCGCCAGCAAGAGTCTTGGAGCCCCAGTTGGAATTACCAGTGAACTGCAAGAAAGCAGAAGCGTCGTCGTTGATGTTGAACGAGAAGTTCAAGCGTGTGCGGACATCAGCATTCATTGCGTTGACATCGTCAGCAGTAACGTTACGGACACGAGCGTCACCAGAGATGGTGAGGCCAGCAGAACCGTTAGGAGCGACCAGACCACTGTTGTAGTCGGCCATTGCGCGCTCAAGAGAAGCCTCTTGGGCGATCGCGGAAGCAGAGAGAGTAATTGCAGCGATAGCTACGATGTTGAGCAGGCGAACCTTCATTCCTATTCCTCGTGTGGCACTGTGGCCGAGTTTTTAGGTTGGTAGAAACGCCAGGAAAAGGCGAATCGTAACCGGATTGTGAGTTGGTATTTCCGTCAAAAGGAGTTCAACGGAAAGTTGGCGAAACATTGTGCAGTCTCGCCAGCCAAATGCAAGCCCTTTTTTGAGCCTACTTTTGACAGAGCCGTAGCCCTTGAGGTAAATATCGGCGGTTCTGTGTTTGATTTTCCAAAAAAACCGCATGTCGGGAAATTACCTGCCGATATCTATAAACAGTTACAATAACTCGACTTACGCTCTACTATTCACAGGTCGCACACTAAATTTTCGGCCGATTCTTGGAAATCGCAAACAACAATTGGCATAGAATCACTACGGAAATCAAAAACTTTAGCCCTTTTTCATACTTTTTCGCACGATAATTGACCTCATCCTAAGAAACAAGCCCCAGAACGCGTGAAAATCCTCCACCTCCACGACGGCCCCCATATTCATGGTGGCGCAACGGAATATTTACGCCAGCTTCTGCCTCAAATGGAGTCCCGAGGCCACGAAACTTGTCTTTTTTCTCTCGATCATGAGTCTCCAGACGCAAGCGAGGCTCGGCCAAGCGCCCACTATCGCTACCCTTTCAACACTGGCCCTCTGCGCCGGCATTTAGATTTCCGTCGCCATAACCCCGCCCTCGCGCACTGCCTGACCCAATTTATTCAGGCGGAAAAGCCTGATTTGGTGCATATCCAAAACCTCCTCCCTTTCCGCCGAACCGTTTTTTCTACTATCCAATATATAGGTCTTCCGTTACTCATGACGGTGCATGACTTTACGCTCGTTGACCCAAACCCCGCGAAAGCACCTCGTGTTGGCCTAAAGGGGGCTGTCCTGCGCGTCCGTGACCATTTTTGTTTGAAAGTTGACCAAAAAGCTGTTTTTGAGGCGACTTCACGCTTTCTTTGCCCGACCCAGGCCCTTCAAGAGGGCATTCCGTTCCCAGACGGTAAAACTGTGGTGCAGCGGCTGCCGATCGCGCTGCAAGAGAGCTCGCCGCTTGAGACACCAAAGCCTGATGAGGGCCATCTGCGTATCTTCTTTGCTGGCACGCTCTTTACATCGAAAGGGGTCGATATTCTTCTACACGCGCTGCATCAGGCAAAAGGCCGAGCCGCAGAGGCGACACTCGAAATCGCGGGCCAAGGCGACCAAGAATCAAAACTCAAGCAACTTGTTGCTGACCTTGGTTTGGAGCATCGCGTGACTTTCTTAGGCCATCTCGACAAAGCTGCCATGAACCTGGCCTACAAACGCGCGCATTTGCAGGCGCTGCCCTCTCGTGTGCCAGAAAACTCCCCTCTCACGGTGCTTGAAGCGGGTGCGCTTGGCCGCCCCTCTGTGGCATCTCACGCAGGAGGTGTGCCCGAGCTGCTGCCTCCAGAGCGTGGCTGGACATTCCCAAGTGAAAACGCCGGAGCTTTGGCGGCTATACTCGAAGAAATTGCGGAACAGCCCGAAAAACTAACGACGCGCGGGCAAAATATGCGCACTTGGGTGCGTGAAGACTTTAGTCCCGAGCGACATTGGGCTGAAATCGATCAGCACTACCGTGAATTAGCCCCCCGCCCAAAGCCCTAGCCAACCCCCATGCGCGTCCTTCTCGAGGCTCACCGACTTGCCCGCACCCAAAACTTGGGCGGCATCGACTCGTATTGGCGGCAACTCATCCCCCGCCTGCTCAAAGCAAAAGGCGCCGACTACACCCTGCTGACCGCTTTTCTGAACCCGCGCCACCTCGCCACTCTTGAAAGCTATCGCCGGCACGGCACATCAATGCGACACTGGTGGATGACCCCCGAATGGCTCAACGCGCTAAATCGCTGCGGGCTCTCCATGGACGGCTTCATGGGCGAGCAAGATATTTTGCACTTACCTGAAGCGCGACGCGTCGGGCGCACACAAGCCAGGGTTGTTGTAACCGCCCATGATTTGATGTTTCTGCATCGCCCGCAGTTCCTAAAGGCTGAGTGGGTTGAGCAATTGCACCAAGCCACACACGAGCTCGCTCAGCGCGCGACTTTCTGGATTTGCGTGAGCGATTTCACGCGTGACGAGCTTGTCCGCCACTATGGGGTGCCACGAGGGCGCACGCGCACGATTTATCATGGCGTAGATGCCAGCTTTAGAGCTGCTTCACAAAACGAGGGCGCAATCCAAACGACTCGAAGCAAGCTCAAGGTCAGCGACGCGCCCTACTTCCTTTTTGTTGGCTCGGTTGAGCCGAAAAAAAACTTGCCTACCCTGCTTGAGGCCTACGGTGCGGCTTGCCATTCAGCTCACCCACCTGAAGCCAACCTTGTTATCGCTGGCCGCGCGGGTTGGGGCGTGCAAGAGATTGATGGCATTGTCGCCCGCTTCCCCAAAATGCGCGACCGCTTGCGTTTTCTTGGCTTTGTTGATCAATCTGACCTCGCGCCTCTCCTTGCAGGCGCGCGCGCCATGGTGCTGCCCTCTCGCTACGAGGGCTTTGGCATGCCCGTCCTTGAATCCATGGCCGCAGGTACCCCTGTTTTAACCACGACTTGCGCCTCCCTGCCCGAGATTGCGGGTGGTGCGGCGAAACTCTTCGACCCCGACGACAGCGACGCGCTGCGAGAGCTCTTACTAAAAACGGACGGCGACAAAAAGCTGCGCGACGAGTTGCGCGACCGTGGTTTTAAGCGCGCTCAACCTTACACTTGGGAACTCTGCGCCGAGCAGACCCTCGCTGCTTACGGCGAGTGCCTGCAGCTCGACCGCTAACCCACGCACCGACCTAGGCTGCCTGCGATGACAAAAATCCTCTTCGATGCCACGACCTTGGCCCTTTCGGGTTTTCACAAGGGCGGGGTTTATCGCTATGGCATGGAAATACTTCAGCGCATGCCCGCGCTGGCGCCTGCTGACTGGGATTGGGGGCTGTATTTCAATTTCTCAAGCGGGCGCCATCTCGAAAAAATGCACGAGACCGTGCGTGAATCAGGTATTTCGAGCCACAAGCTCACCCGACTGCCCGTGAGCTGGTTGCGGCGTTTTCAAGTGCCCAGCGACTCTAGGCTGCTTGGCGGAAAGCACGATCTTTTTCATGGGCCGTGTGATATTTTGCCGCCTTCTCGCAAAGCCGCACGCGTGCTGACAATTCATGACTTGGCTTATCTGCGTGCACCTGAGGGCTTGCCAAAAGAATGGGTAGCCGACCACGAAGCGACTGTGCCGATTTCTTGCCGCCGTGCACATCAAATTATTGCGGTCAGTGAGTTTTCCAAAACTGATATCGTCAATGCTTTTGACATCGACCCTGATCGCATTCAAGTGGTCTATCACGGCATCTCTGAAGGGCTGCACCCGCCGACCGACCCAGAAGCCGACCGTGCGCATCTCGCAAAGCGATACGGCATCGACCGCGAGTTTATCCTTTATCTCGGCACGCTTCAGCCCAACAAAAACATCGAGGGCCTATGCGAAGCGTTTCAGATTATGCGCGGCCGCGGCTACTCTGGTCAGCTCGTTTTAGCGGGTGCCAAGGGCTGGATATTTGACGAGATGTGGGCTCGCATTGTTGCGCGCGGGCATGACCAAGATGTCTTGCTTACTGGCTTTGTTGACACAGAAGACATCCCTTTGCTTTATGGCAATTGCTCGGCATTTGCGCTCGTTTCCTTCCTCGAAGGTTTCGGCATTCCAGTGATTGAAGCCATGGCTTGTGGCGCGCCTGTTGTCGCGGCAAATGCCTGCTCGCTAATCGAGGTCGCTGGCCCCGCTGGGCTACTCGTCGACCCACATGATGGCGAGTCGATTGCGGCTGGTTTAGAGCGCACGACCCAGCCTGGCCCTGAGCGAGGCGAACTCATTCGAGCCGGGCTTGAATGGGCGGCTACCTTTACCTGGGAAAAAACTGCGGCACAACATGTGCGCGCCTACCGTCTAGCTCTTGAATCCACTGCCTCCTGATGCGCTTCTCTGTTCTTGTCCCCACGCTTAAACGCCCTAAATTGCTTCGCCGCAACTTAGAGGGCTTGGCGCTGCAATCGCGTCAGCCTGATGAAATCCTTGTTTTCTTGCGTGTAAAACACGATCTAGAGGGCGTTGCGACCGTCGAAGCTTTTGAAGAGGCCCACCCGAATATCAACCTTCGCAAGATTACGACTGACGAGATTGGCACAATTATTTTTGCCGAAAACTCCATGATTAAAGCGGCCACGGGCGATGTGTGCTGTTTCCTTGATGACGACGCGGTGCCGCGACCCTTTTGGCTCGAAAATATTGCTCGACACTATGAGGCCGACACTCAAGTCGGCGGCGTTGCAGGCCCACCGATTAACAACATCGCTGGCACGCCTGATGAAAAAACGACACGGTTGCGCAATTTGATTTTCTGGCCAGGATTTATCCTTGACCGCACAACTCGCCATACCGCCACCGCTGTTGAGTGCGACCATTTCTGCGGGGCCAACATGAGTTTTCGCGCTGATGTACTTAAAGCTACGGGTGGTTTCGACCCACGCTTACGAGGAGATGTGCACCGCCTTGAGCTACCACTTGGCTTTATGTGCAAGCGCATGGGCCTAAAAATGATCATGGACCCACTGGCCGAGGTCGACCACTACGAAGATGTGCGGCACGATGATTTCGGTAGCCGCTTTGATTCTGTAGCTGTTTGCAATAATGCAGCCAATGAGACCTACATCTTTTTGTGCGAATACGGCCCCTTTTCACGCATAGCTCATCTTTTTTACGCTTTTCTTGTCGGGAATTTCGCCAACCCTGGCTTGGCTTGGGCTGTCTTCGGCACACTTATGCGCCCTTTCTGGAAAAGCCGCTTTCTGCTCGGTATGGGTGCAATGCCCGCTGCTTGGCGTGGTCGTATCCTTGGTCAAAAGATGTACCGCGAGGCGCTTTCCGAGGAAGCTCTATGACCGATTATCTTAATCCAATTCACAATATGCGTGACAGTAAGATAAACTATGCTTCCCCGATCATCTCTGCGGCAGGGACTTACTTTCCTTTTGCCTACCGCGCGCTGGCGGACTCACCCATGATAATCACCCAAGTCCTTGCATAATCAAGACAAAGGCCCGTTGATGCTTGTTTACGAGCGTCTGTATGTAGTGATATTGATTGTCGCTGCTTCTGTGGCTTCAGCATGGTTGATTTCTGAAAGCATGACCCCAGTTTATCGGGCTCAGGCACGCTTCTTCTTGCCAACGGTAAATGAGTCTTTCAGCCTCACCCGAGAGCAGTCGAATTTACCCAACAATATTAAGTTTCCTAACAACAACCCTCTCGTCCAAGATTCGATGGTTGGCATTCTTAAGACGAGCGAAATCCGGGCAAGAGTTTCGGCTAATGTGCCAGAGCGAGATTCAGCTTATCTCGAAAAGAATACTGACATCGACACCGACAAGTTTGGCTTCACGGTCGTCACCACCTGGGATCAAGACCCTCGCCTAGCCGAGCTCGTCGCAAATGAATATGTTGTCCAGCTGCAACGGCATTTTGAGCAATCTTCGCGTGCCAGCGAGGCAAAAATGCGAGCTGTTTTGCAGCGTGCCGTCGACACCGCAAAAGAAGAAATCACTCAGCTGACTACTGAGCGGCTCGGGCTAATGAGCGCAAATGATTCGGTCGACTTTGGCTCTGAATTCTCCGCTCTTTCAAGTCAGATCCAAGGCCTCCGCAATAAGATTGCTGAGCTCGATGTCAGTCTTAGCACAATCACTGACCGCCGCTCAACGATTGTTTTGCTACGAGATGCGCGCCCTGAATTTGTTGAATCAAGCCACAGCGAAGTCGCCAACCCACGGTTGAGCCAGCTTAAAGGCGATATCGGCACGATTGAGTCTGAGCTCAAAACTCTCGCCCTGCGATTCAAGCCATCTCACCCCGCCATCCTTGAAAAAGAGGCTCTTCTGGCTGCAAAGGCATCCCAGTTATCCTTGGAAGCAGAGCGTGTTGAGGGTTCGCGCAATTACACGCCTGATGCTATGCGGCTTGATTTTGACAAGCAGCTTGCAGGTCTTGACATACAGCAAGCTGCGCTTGGCAAAGAGCGCGGGGTTCGCATTGCATTGCTAGATGAGGCGCTGGCCGAGTGGCGCACAATGCCGGCATTCAAGGCCCGCCTTGATGAGCTTGCTCAAAAGATTTCCAAAAAGATGGGCTATCTTGCTAACACGCGTTCGCGAGAAATGGAATTCGAGCTCTACGAAACGGTTAACCCTAACTTCGTTGAAGTCACCGAGTCTGCGGTTGCGGGTGCGACCCCACACCTACCCAATATTCCTGTCAACCTTGCGGTTGCTGCGTTCTTTGGTTTAGTGCTTGGTATCGGCATGGCTGTTCTACTCACCCGCATGCGCAACTACTGGGAGGAAGCACCTTGGTAAACATCGCTGACCGCACTGAGTTTGCAGAAGTCCCTCGTGATGTCTTGCAAGGTATTGACGAGGAAATCACCCACGAGGCCTTCGAATTGCTTCACGCTGAGGCTGTTGCTGCTGGTGATTTAGCGCCACCCCCAAATACGCTTTTTGACAAACTGCCTGGGGCTGTCGTGCGCACTTTATTCCAAATTGCCTTCGGGCTTTTCGTTGGCTCCATTGCGGTTGCCATCACGATCTTCTTCATTCGTACTTTTGCCACGATTGCCTAATGCCGACTATCGCACAAGAGACTGATCGTAAATACGAGCTACTTGAGCGGTATCGTACCGCAAAGCTTGAAGAAACGCTCGCTGAATTGCGCGACCAGGTCGAGCCAGAAATGGCCAAAGACCGCTTCCCCTGGAAGGGTGAGTTCCGACACCGCGACGAGATTGAGCAGCTTTACCAACTACGCAAACGCTGGGATCGCCGGTTTATTTTTGACCTAAGCGCTGCAACCATCGTTGTGGGTGTTTTGGTTGTTGGGCTTTCTTTTGCGATTAAAATGCTTGCCCCATTCACGAAATAAAGGCCTCTAAAGCCCTATTTCGTTAAATCCGCCGAAAAATGCTCGGGCTCTAAAATGCCCTCTGTAGCAAAAGCCGCAGCACGAGTGAGCTCGTTTTGCAATTGCCTGATATTTCCGGGCCAATCAAAACCAACAAGCAATTCGACTGCTGACTTAGACAGCTTACCCGTCGGCAAGTTGTCTTTTTCATTGTGCGCCAAAATGTGTTGAGCGAGCAAAGCGACATCGCCTTCGCGCTCACGCAATGCTGGAAGGTTGAGCACTAATACTGCCAGGCGGTAATAAAGGTCTTCGCGAAAAGCACCGGCTCGTGCATTTTGAAGTAAGTCTTGGTTTGTAGCCGCGACGATGCGCACATTGACATGCTTGATGACATTACCGCCAACGGGTCTGATTTCGCCGGCTTGCAGAAAGCGCAACAACTTAGCTTGCAAATCAGATTGCATATCGCCGATCTCATCAAGAAAAAGTGTGCCGCCATCGGCAGCCTCAGCGTAGCCTTTTCGATCACGGTGGGCGCCTGTAAAGGAACCCTTAACATGGCCAAACAGCTCACTCTCAAGTAACTGTGGTGAAATGGCGGCGCAGTTAACGGCGACAAAAGGGGATTTGCGACGCGCACCACCATCATGTAGAGCGCGGGCAACGAGTTCTTTGCCCGTACCGCTTTCGCCAAGCACTAAAACGGGTGCATCCGTACGCACCATGCGACCTAGAAGCTTGAAAACGGTCTGCATTGCAGTCGACTCGCCAATCATGCCGTATTGGCTCGGCAAACCAGCATCAGGCAAAGGCACGGCTTCGGCTTGAGCCGCGGCCCATAGACGCATGCGATGCGCAGCTTGCACACGCTCAGCGGCTGGCAGTAAATCGAGGGTGTCGAAAAGAAACTCTAGCTCGTTGAGTGGGTCGGGCATTAGGTTAAACCTCAGTGCTGCTCAAAGTGCGCGCTGCGCGCACGATGTAATTCACGCCAGAATAAGCGGTCAAAAGCATCATTGCCCAAAAGATACCCGCGTAAATGTGTGGCTCGCGCAACCAGTAAAGAAAAGGCATAAACAGAGTGTCTGGTGCGTGTGCCTCAACGCCTAATGGCACGGCAACAAAAAAGGCCTGCGCCGTCAATTTCCATTTGCCAAACCAATCTGCACCGAAAGGCTTGCCCTGAGTTTCCATTAGACCGCGAATAGCCGTCACTAAAAACTCTCGTGCGAGCATGAGCACAACAGCCCAAACGGGCATCAAGGCTAGCCCATCACCTGGGATGAGATTGCCGGCTGGCGTATCTAAATATGGAATAACTTGCTCACCTAAATTTTTTGCCGAGGCCAAATAAACCAAAGAGCCGAGCATCAAGACCTTGTCGACAACAGGGTCGGCCACACGGCCGACCAAGCTAACCCAGTTGTTGCGGCGGGCAAGCCATCCGTCTAAAAAGTCGGTGACAACTGCTATTAGAAATAACCAAAACGCCCAAAACCCAGCATCGTATCGCTCTGCGGCCGTTTCAGCCAAGCCCAACTCGCCCATAAACCAAAACGAAGCTATCGCCAACAACAATCGGCTGTAGGTGATGAAATTAGGAATTTGTTGGACGGGAAATTTCATGAGGTCGTCGCGATTACGGGCACGGCAATCAAATCGTAACCATCTTCGGTCACCTCTGTCGCCTCGACTCGCAGCATCGAACCCGTGCTAAAGCGATGTTCGGGGTCAGGAACCAAAATCAAAGAGTCTTCTTCGGGCGCTTCAGCAAAACTTCGAGCCAGGGCCCAGTCGCCGTCACTGCCGTCAACGAGCACATCAAACTCAGTGCCAACGCGCGCCTGCTGACATGCGGCGTGAATGCCCTGCTGCTGTTCCATCACGCGGCGGACACGATCTTGCGCCTCTTCGGGTGAGCAACGATCGTCGTCAGCCCCTGCGATGGTTCCGGATTCAGGTGAAAACGGAAATGCACCAAGACGCTCAAATCGAAATTCAGCGAGAAAAGTAAGCAGCTCTTCAAACTCGGCCTCGCCTTCGCCAGGATGGCCAACCAAAACCGTTGTACGCAAAGTAATCCCGGGCACCTCGTCTCGCAAACGCTGGAGTAATTTGCGCACAGAATCAGAACTGCCACCGCGCTTCATCCGCTTGAGGACGCGCGTTGAAATATGTTGGATCGGGATGTCTAGATAAGGCACCACCGTTTTAGACTCGCGCATGACTTCCGTGAGACGCCATGGAAACGAATTTGGGTAGGCATACATCACGCGTAGCCATTTCAGGTCGTCGACGGCGGCCATCGACTCAACCAACTCAGGTAGCCGCGCCGCACCAGCACCGCCGTCAACACCGTAACCCGTGGTGTCTTCCGCGACCATTACGATTTCGCACACCCCTTGACCAACGAGATTTTTCACTTCTTCTACGACCGTCGCAACGGGCTTGCTCGCCTGCTTGCCACGGATATCAGGAATAATGCAAAACGCACACTCGTGGTCGCAGCCATGGCTTGGCCGCAAATAGGCGTAGGAGCGCGGTGTTTGAAGCAAGCGCAACAACTCACCCTGTCGCTGCGGCGCGCGACCGCCAGTCGCCTCTGTGATTTTGCGACCCTTGAGCACTTCTTGCACAATGCGTGCAATGTTGGAGTAGTCACTCAAGCCCAGAAACGCATCAACTTCGGGGAAACGGCCGACGATTTCATCGCGAAATTTTTCGGGCAAGCAACCCGCGACAATCACCGCGCGCATCGTGCCTGATTTTTTGCGTTCGAGCAAATCGCGAATGGCCGACTCGCTTTCTTCGCGCGCAGGCCCAATGAAAGAGCAAGTATTCAAAATGCCCACATCAGCTACGGCAACATCGCCAGTAAGCGCAAAACCTTCTTCGCCCAAACGGCCGAGGATGTTTTCCGAGTCAATTAAATTGCGCGCGCAGCCCAAGTGAACCAAGGCAACACGAATCTCACGGATATTATTTTTCGGCATATTGAGGGAATGCTTCTTCGAATTGCTCGACGGTCATTAAAATTTCGCGGGCCTTTGAGCCGACATGCGGCCCCAAAATGCCCTGTTCAGTCATGATGTCAACGAGGCGGCTTCCGCGGGTGTAGCCCACAGAAAGTGCGCGCTGCAAAAGCGAGGCTGAGCCACGCCCCGATTTCAAAACAATGCGAACGGCATCGCCAAAGAGCGGGTCGTCAACGGGGCCTCCTTCTCCAGCAGCACCTGGGCCAGCGACCAGTTCTTCGAGATATTCGGGCTTGCCGTTTTTGCGCAAGTGGTCGCACACTTCGCGGACCTCGTCTTCACTTACGAAGCAACCTTGCCCGCGCACCAATGTTGCAGAGCCTGGAGGACGGTACAAAAAGTCGCCATTGCCGAGCAAAACCTCAGCACCGCTGTCATCAAGAATCACGCGGCTGTCAATACCCGACGAAACACGGAAGGCCATCCGCACCGGCATGTTGGTTTTAATCAAGCCCGTCACGACATCGGTCGAAGGCCGTTGCGTCGCGACCAACATGTGCAAACCCGCCGCGCGCGCCTTAGCGGCAATACGCGCAATCGCCATCTCTACTTCTTTGCGTGCCTGAATCATCAAGTCAGCAAGCTCATCAATCACAATCACCACATAGGGCATGGATTTCGGGAAATCTTCGGGGTCGTATTGCTCGCCAACGCGCTCTTTTAATTTGCGCACGCCCAAATCATTGTAATCCGTAATATTGCGTACGCCTGCTTTTTGGAAAACATGCAAACGCTCGTCCATCTCGCGCATCGCCCAATTCAAAACAAATGCCGCGCGGCGCATATCTGTCACGACAGGGCACATCAAGTGCGGGATGTCTTGATAAAGTTGCAACTCAACCTGCTTAGGGTCGATAAGCAGAAGCCGCAGCTGATCTGGCTTACGAGTCATCAACATCGAAACCAAAATGCTGTTGACGCAAACCGATTTACCTGAGCCCGTTGTGCCCGCAATAAGCATGTGCGGCATTTTGGTTAAATCTTCGACAGCGGCATCGCCAAGCGTTCCGCGACCAAGGACGGCCGGCAATTTAATTTTAGACCAACGCTTTTCGACACCTTGATAGACATCGTTGAGCGTGACATTTTCACGATTAATATTAGGCACCTCAACGCCAACCGTCGTTTTGCCTGGCAATGGGTAAACGATACGAACGCCCTCTTGGACGCCAAGCGAAACCGCAATGTCGTCGCGCTGCGATTTGAGTTTTTTGACAGAAATGCCCGTGTCGAGTTGAACCTCAAACAAAGTCAGCGTTGGCCCGCGCTTGGCGCCGATGACATTGGCGGGCAAACCAAAGGCTTCGAAAACGCTCTGCAATTGATTGCCGCGCTCTTTGACTTCTTCCATTAATTTGCTTTGATCACGCTTTTTGCCGATGACCAAAATGCTTTCGGGCGGCAACGAGGCAAGCACCGGTTGTGGTTGCGGCGCGCGTGGGCCCTCTTCGACCACCTCGGCGTCTTGAGCAATGACGACAGCGGGTTCGGCGACGACTTCGGGCCGCGTGAGCTCATGCCCAGGTTGCTCGATCTTGATTTCGGGCCTCGGCTTGACCGGGTCTGGCGTTACGGCTGGCTCGGCTGGCTCGGCTGGCTCTGAGACGGCCATCTCAACGGCGATTTCAGGGCGCTCTTTGGCGGTTTCTTCATTTGCGGCGTCTTCCTTGGAAAAAGGTAGGCCCGCCTGCTCGCCCGAAAGAGTAACGGGCATATCGGCATCATCTTTTGCATGGTGAGAAGAAAAGACTGTCTTGATGACGGACCAAAAACGGTCAAAGCCCGTAACCGTGCGCTCGTGACTTTCGGCTGCTTGCTCGCGCAAACTGCGCTTGCGAGCCGTTAAAGGCAAATCTGGCTGAGCCTTGTCGCGCGCACCTCGCACCAAATCTTGGAAGAGCGGCACAAAAGCCCACTCGGTCGCCAGCAAACTGGAAACGGCGCCAAGTAAAACCAAAAGCAATGACACGCCAAAGCCGCCAAGCGATGTCATGAGTGGCGGGTAAAGCAATTCGCCAAGCCAGCCGCCTTGACCATATGGGAAGGTATTGGTCGGCTCAACATTGCCCAAGGCGTGAGCAGACAATGACGCCGTCAAAGTCAAGATCAAAACACCGATAAGTTTGACCGTCGCCGCGCCCGATGGCTCATCGCGCATCAACCGCGCAACACCCCAAAAGACGCCAAAGGCTGGTGCCAAAAACGCGCCCATCCCGACGAGGACGAGAAGCTGTTCGGCGAGGTTATTGCCAATGCGACCGCAGATGTTGGTTGTGCCGTCGTAATCGATTAACGCAACGAAAGTAAAAATGGAAATGGCCGACAAAACCATACCGAGTGGCTGGCGCGCGTTTTCGCCTTGCAGCAGTTTCCAGGTTTGGGACGCCACCCAAGCTAGACCAGCTGCCACCCCAAGAATAAGCCCCTTGAGCGAACCGAAAACAGTGTTGAAGCCCAAAGCGGCAAACGATAAATTGTCGCCTGCTGAGGTGCGCTTGCGAGCACGCGAAACGGCAGCGCTGCGACCCTTTGCCGCCTTGGCACGAGTTTTCGAAGCTCGAGCTCGAGACTTAGCTGACTTAGCCGCAGCTTTAATTTTGGCCTTGGCTTTCGCCTTGGATGCTTTCTGCGCAGCCTTATTTCGGCTCGCGGTAGTTTTCTTAGATTTTGTGGGCACGATGTGAACTTAATCGTAGAAAAAAGGGTGTGGGAATTCAAAAGCGAAATCCCCAATAGCGACCACTTTTAGGGCTCCTGCGCTGTTTTTACGCTGATTGCCCTAGGTTTTGTGGTCAGGGGATGAGCCGACCTAAAACTAACCGCTCTCTAAGCAAAAATAAGGCTCACAATTTCGCGCGCCAAAGTGTTTTTTGCCAACGGCCCAAGCGTCGTGACTGAATCATCTGGGCCAATGAGCGAAACTTCTGATTCCGTTGCACCTTGAGCTTCGGCGCCATTGGCGACCACCCAATCTAGATTTTTTGCCGCTTTTTTTCGACGAGCCTCTGCTAGCCGGGTTTCAGCATCTGTCGTTTCTAGCGCAAACCCTAAAACCAGTCGATGCCCTTTTTCTTGAGCCAAGGTCGCCACGATGTCTGGGTTCGGCACTAGCTGAAGTGTCATCTCATGATCAGCAGATCGTTTCAGCTTTTGCGCAGCAACCTGAGCGGGGCGGTAATCGGCAACGGCAGCAACAGCAAATAGCGCATCACATGACGGCCAATGTTGCTGACACGAGGCCAGCATCTCAAGTGCGCTTTCGACCGCAACCGTAATCAGGCTCGCGCCATCACTCTGCGGAAGTTCTACAGAAAGAGGCCCGTGCACAAGGACGACATCGTGCCCAGCGACGAGCAATGCGCGAGTCAATTCGGCACCCATCAAACCGCTTGAGCGGTTTCCTAAAAAACGCACGGGGTCGATGGCTTCGCGCGTTGGCCCCGCGGTGACTAAGACTCTCATAGCAGAGACAAAGCGAGAGTAACGACTTCGTCAGCCTCAAGAAAGCGACCTGGGCCCGTTTCGCCACAAGCTGTATCGCCTTGGGCTGGGCCGAAGATCTGCCACCCGTCGGAAGCTAATTGCTCTATGTTGCGCTCTACTGATGGATTTGACCACATTTGCGGGTTCATGGCGGGAGCGACCGCGCGTGGGCCAGTCGTGCTAAAGGCAAGTGCAAGCGAGCCAAGCAAACCCGGGGCCATGCCGTGAGCAAGCCAACCGATTGTGTCGGCCGTTGCGGGCGCGATGATTAATGCATCAGCCCACCGAGCAAGAGAAATGTGATCCATGCCTGCTGGATCCGCGCCCGCCCACTCGTCGTCGAGTGCGCGAATTCCGGTTACGCAAGAGAACTGAAGTGGCGTCACAAAGCGCGCGGCAGCGGGCGTCAAAACCACTTGCACCTCGTGCCCTAATTTTGTCAATGCAGATGCAATGGCAACCGCTTTGAAGCATGCCGCCGAACCCGTAACCCCAAGTAAAATTTTGCTCATGGAATTTGTATCTCCAAAATGTCACCCACCTCGGCAATCATTTGCTCAAGGTCATTGTTGACCACCACATGGTCATATTGATTCGCACAAGCCATCTCGCGCTCGACGACACTCAGCCGCCGCGCCATCTGCTCTTCGGTTTCGGTGCCGCGGTCGCGCAGGCGTTGGGCTAAGACCTCAAGGCTCGGTGGGTTTACAAACAGACTCACCTGCGGCAAATCACATTCACGCAATTGCCGCGCGCCCTCGACATCGATTTCAAGGACGATATCTAGCCCAGCATCAATTGCCGACTCGACATTTTCACGCAAGGTGCCGTAGTAGCAGCCATGAACCTCGGCGTATTCAAGGAAAGCGCCATCTGCCACGAGTTGCTCGAATTTGTCTTTTGCCAAAAATTGGTAATCTCGGCCATCAACCTCGCCGCGTCGCATTTGCCGCGTAGTCGCCGAAACCGAAAATGTAACTTGCTCATGCAAAACAAGGCGCCGCCAAAGCGTAGATTTGCCTGAGGCGGTCGGCCCCGAAACAATCAACATGCGGCCTCGCTTATTCGACATTTGCGACTTGTTCTTTAAGTTGCTGGACGACCATCTTGAGCGCAACAACGAATTCGCTCAATTTACTGTCTGAGGATTTATTGCCGAGAGTCGTCACTTCGCGATGGCATTCTTGAATCATAAATTCAATCTCGCGGCCACAAGGCCCACCCGCCTGAATGGTATTGCGCAAACGCTCAGCATGAATTTCAAGACGAGCTATCTCTTCTTGGACATCAGCTCGCTCAGCCAAGGCGACCAGCTCGCGTGATAAATCTAAATCGCCACGATCTTTTCCGGCCGCATTTAAAGCACTCGTTACACGCTCTTCGAGCCGCGCAGCCGCAGCCTTGCGAGATTGAGGGAGATACTTCTCAATCGACTTCCGTAGGCGGTCGATGCGACTCACCAAACGGAGCAACTCTTTCGCGAGACGCTTGCCCTCTTTTTGGCGCGCGCCGACAAGCTGCGAAACCGCTTCATCAAAAGCAGCCAGCGTTGCGGATGCGATTGCCCGGGTAACCACCGGTTTTTCTTGCGCCGCTTCATACGCGCCCGGCAAAGCCAAGAGCTGTGACAAATCGGGGTCGCGTTGCGCCAAACCCAGCTCAACCTCAAGGGCGCGCCACTCAGTCAAATATCGTTTGAGGACATCATGGTCAAGTGCTGCAGCGACATGAGTCAAGCGACGAATTTTGATCTGGCTCTGAAGACTTCCGCGCTCAATCTGCTTGCGCACGAGGGTGTCGAGCTTTGGCTCAAGCTCCATGCGGTCGTTGGGCAGGCGCATTTTTAGTGACAAGCCCTTGCCGTTAACGGATCGAATCTCGACCTCGACTGAGGCATGTTTATTGGTTGTGCTACCACGCCCAAAACCGGTCATACTGCGTAAAGTCATTTTATGAAATCTCAATCAAATCGCGATTGCGCACCGGCAGAGGCCTTTAAAGCCCGGGTCGACTGCCTGGCTTAATTGCCGGCCCTTGGGAATCATCTGTGCAAAGAGGGCACTCGTCAGCCGACCAATTTGGCACATCGAGCGGCACTAAACTGAAATAAGGCACGCCATTTTCGCCAAAATCAGCGAAGGGGTTATCAACACCAGAGCGATTCACCAAAGAAGCGACAGCCATGTCGGTCACGCCCATTTCGGTCAGCATGACGAGTACTTCTTTGACGCTCTTGCCCGTGGTTACGACATCTTCGGCAACCAGAACTCGCTCGCCTGGTTGAATCTCAAAACCGCGGCGCAAAGCAAAACCACCCTGCACACGCTCAGCAAATAAACCGCGCGTGCCCATGGCCCGCGCGAGCTCATAGCCCATCGTGACCGCACCCATCGCAGGGCCGACGACGACATCAAAAGCTGCCGTTTCACGAATGCGGGCCGCCAACATCGAGCAAGCCTCGGCGGCGCGCTCTGGATATTGCAGCAAACGCGCGCACTGAATGTAGCGCCCTGCGTGCCGGCCAGATGAAAGCAAAAAATGCCCCTCGAGCAAAGCATCTGAAGCACGCAGCAACTCAAGTGTGCGCTCGGCTTGTTGATTGACGGTCATCATTGGCTCGGCTGACGCGAGACTCATGGCTAGTTAATTGCTAGCTGGAACTACGGGAGCTGGCACGGCAGGCGCAGAAATCGGAGCGGTGCCTGGTGCATTAGCCGCTGGGTCAGTCGACATCACGGAGCCAGAATCTAAGTCGCCGCCCGTCCAGTGCAGAGCCATCGCTGACATGATGAAAACAGCAAACAGCGTGAAGGTGAACTTGTTGATGCCGCCTGAGCGTACGCCAAAAGTTTGGGCTCCACCGCCACCAAAGGCGTCAGAAAGGCCGCCGCCCTTGCCTTCTTGCAAAAGAATCACAAGAACAAGGAGAAGCGCGGAAAGGAAGAAAAGTGTGTAAAGGAGGAACTCGATCATGAGCTTAGTGCTGCGTTATTTAGGAGCCGCAGAAAGCAGCGGCCCGAAGTTTTCGATGGTCAGGGAAGCGCCGCCGACCAGCGCGCCGTCAATATCGGGCTGCGCAAGCAATTCGGTGACATTGGCGGGTTTGACGCTACCACCGTAAAGAATCGGCATGGTTGCGGCGGCGTCGGGGCCGAAATGCTCGGCAATCAGCCGACGCGTTTCAGCGTGTGCCTCTTGGGCAATTTCAGGGGTGGCGGTCAGGCCAGTGCCGATGGCCCAAACAGGCTCATAAGCAATGCGAATGCGCGGGGCAAGCTCGGCCTTGACACCCTTTAGGGCAGCCATCTGGCGAGCAAGGACGACAAAAGTATCGCCAGATTCGCGCTCAGCCTGCGTTTCGCCGATGCAAAGGATGACATCAAGCTTTGCGCGAAGTGCGGTTTTAAGCTTTTTGGCAAGCCGCTCATCGCTTTCGCCAAAATCATGGCGGCGCTCACTATGGCCCACAAGGACGACTTCCGCGCCCATGTCTCGCAGCATGTAGGGGCTGATTTCGCCCGTGCATGCGCCCGTTTTGGCTTCGTGGCAGTTTTGCGCACCGAGAACCACGCCAGAATTTTTTAGATTGCGGCGGACATGCTCAAGATGGACAAATGTGGGGAAAACAATGCACTCGCTTTGTGGATGCGCGTTGTGCATTGCGACGACTTCACGAGCAAGGCGCGAGGCCGTGCGCTTGGTGAAGTGCATCTTCCAGTTGCCAGCGATGACGGTTGGGCGTTGGGTCATGAGGAAAGGGCCTCGCTTGCGTTGGGTTGGTTGGACGCCATGACGGGTTTTGACCCTGCGCCAACGCTTAGTGTGCGGCCCATCGCAGTTAATACCGCGCTTGTGGAGTGTAAGGCGGTTTCGAACTCGTCAAGCGAAAGGGCCTGCCCCGCATCGGAAATCGACTCGGCGGGCTGAGGGTGAACCTCGACCAGGAAACCATCGGCACCCGCAGCTGCGGCGGCGGCCATCATGGATGGAACCAAGCTAGCGCGCCCTGTGCCGTGGGATGGATCGACGACGACAGGCAAATGCGTGCGTTCTTTCAACGCGGGCACGGCGGAAAGATCGAGCAAATTGCGCATAGCAGGGTCGAAATGACGCAGGCCGCGCTCGCAGAGCAAAATCTCGGTGCATCCGCCGTCGGCTAGATACTCAGCGGCCAAAACGAATTCTTCGAGGGTGGCGCTCATACCGCGCTTGAGCAGAACGGGCATCCCGGCGCGACCCGCCTCTTTGAGGAGGCTGTAATTCATCATGTTGCGCGAGCCAATTTGCAGGCAATCAGCATGCTGTGCGACGAGACCAATATCGCGGGTATCCATGACTTCGGTGACCACTGGCAGGCCCGATTCGCGGCGGACGGCATCGAGAATTTCGAGGCCTTTTTGCCCCAAACCCTGAAAATTGTAAGGCGAGGTGCGCGGCTTAAAAGCCCC
>Ga0233449_1000332_pt1 | contig 60430 bp, 45 predicted proteins | sample SI_124_October20_FD_183012 | JGI IMG/M metagenome (GOLD analysis project Ga0233449, IMG submission 183012) | Seawater microbial communities from Saanich Inlet, British Columbia, Canada - SI_124_October2016_200_MG | ecosystem: Environmental > Aquatic > Marine > Inlet | place: Canada: British...
AAAATTTTTTGTTGACACGATAAACCATGTGTATATTGAAAATTGAAAAATTTTTTTTTTTTTTTTTTTTTTTTTTTATTAACACTGTTTTATCAAGACTATATTGACTTGATTTAAGTGGATGTGATCTTTTCAAAACTAATTCATCTGAATCATCTAAGAATTTTTGATATACTGAATTCGAAGAAACAGATTTAATAATATTCTTTGTTTTTTCAAATGTATTACTTCTTGTTTCTAACGGGGGGCATAATAGAGTATAATCATCGCTATTTATGATTGCATTTTTACGAAATTCTTCTATTGTTAAATAACCACCATATTCTTTTAATAATTTCCAATCTGGAGATGCAATTATACTTTTTGATTCACCATATGTTTTATAATATAATAAATTTAATAAAGAATTTCTTGACCATACATTATCATTTGTATCTATATTATACGATAATGCACAATTGTAAGAACAAAAATGACCAGTGCAAAAAAATTTATCTTGAAAATATAGTTCAGGTAATTGTACAGCCTGTGTACTAAATGAATTTTTACACCACCAACATTTAGTATTTTTATCAAAACATGATTTAGTTACCTCTATTTTATTATTTTTATTTAGTTTCTGCAATTTTATCTTTAATTTAATAATTTCTTTTTCTATATCATCAACTTCGGTCTCGGCTATTTCAGCTTTAATGAATATAGAATCAGAATCAGATAGATTAGTATTCGTATAATCTTCCATTATAGATGGTGTTATTTCTTCTGTATTATTATTTACAATATCTTGAAGGTTTATACTCAAATGAGCAATTAGTGGTTCTTCCTCTGATTTAAATTCTATCTTTTCTGGAATAACATCTAATACTTTATTTTTTGGTTTTCTACCTCGTTTTTTTGGTTTTTTATCATTATCCGACATATTAATATATTTAATAAACTTTTCTTTAAATTTAATAAAAAAACATTTAAATATAACGTTTTACAATAAAATGATAGATTATAAAACACACAATTTCTATTAATCTTTTCATAATAGGTTAATGTTTCTATATAAAAATACTATGTAAGTAATAAAAATATAGATTAATATATATGAATATAAATGATATTGTAACTGGTCTAAGAAACTTTAACTTTGGAAGTAATTATATAAAATATAATAATAACAAAAAATCAATTATTGGGGGTGGAATATATACAAATGAAACAAGTATAGATTCAATTTATTTGAAACCATCTCAACATGAGGTAACTATTAGTGACACGAATTTTGATACAGTAACTAATATAAATACGATAGAAAGTGAAACAAGTATAGACTCGGCTTATTTAAAACCATATCAAAATGATGTAAATATTAGTGACACCAGTTTTGATACCGTAACTGATATAAATACGAAAGACAGTGAAACAAGCATAGACTCCGCTTATTTGAAACCATCTCAAAATGATGTAACTATTAGCGACACAAGTGTTGATACAAATTCTAATAATTTATTTATAAAAAATAATACACCTGTTCAAACAGTTATTGACAGTGATTTAAATTTCGTTAATGACATTATGTTTAATGGAATCGAGTCAGAAACGATTGAAAATAAAGTACTGATAAATAGATCATAGATCACATATGTATTAATTATAGTTATAATACGGAAAGTTTTAAAATTAATTTAAATTAATAACGCATTGCGATTATAATATTATTTTAAATTAATTAATTTATTGACATTATATTCTTTTTCTTTCTACCTTTTACCCTATCACTGCTATTTACTGAACTATTTATAGGACTATTCTTGGAAATAATTCGATCATTGTTTGAACTTGTTTCTTCTTGTGTCTCTGAAGAGTTGGAATTATTTTCTGATTTATGTAGTCTATTTAAAATATCTTGAACATTCATTGGTGCTTTTATGCCAGGATTTTGCGACTCAGAAGGAGTATTAATTGTTTGTTTAGCATTAATTGGTGCGAAGTTATTATTCTTAAAATTTGTTGTATTGTTCACAGGTGCTCTTGTGGTCTGTCTTCTTTCTTTCTCTCTATCTAGTATAGCTTGCTTTTGTTTTTCTAAACTGATCTCTTGTTCTGTCATAAATTGAGAACTTTCCTTTTGAGGATTCATCATCTTTGCTATTAAATCAGGATTATTTTGTAGTATCTTATCTACACCAGGTAAATTCTTGAAGGTTGATTTCGAGAAATGGAAGGCAGATGCAGATGCAATTATTAACATAAATAATTTTAATTCAGGTGCCATCTTTTTACCACTTCCTTTATATTTTTCATATATTTCTTCAATTACTTCATCATAACTATCCACTTCAACACTCATATGTTCTGACCACCCAACTAATTGAAAATCAAATGGATCATATTTATCATTTAAAAATTCTACTGCAGATGCAGTATTTAATAAAATATTTTTATACAATTTAACACCATTTCTCTTATTTGCAAAACTTTTTAATAATTCGAATTCGTATTCCATCTCTTCAATAGATGAATTAAAATCATAACTCTTTGATAAATCATACCCTTTTGTTTTTAACTCTGATAATTTACGCAATAGTTCTATCTTTTTCATTCTCGCTTCTTGTGGTGTTAACTCTTTCTTTTCTACCATTGGAGGTGGAATGAAAGATGGATTATCATCATTATTTTTTGAACCATTTCGGTGACTAGTTTTTGAACCACCTGTAGGACTGTTTTTAGGACTGTTTCTAGGACTGTTTCTAGGACTGTTTTTAGGACTGAAACTTACTTTATGAATATTTGCATGTGAAGTATTTGAACTAGATCTGGTTGATGATTCGGAACTACTTTGTACTCCAGAATCAGAGTCAGAGTCATCTATAATTTCACTTAATGACGTATCTGAACGTACCTCCGTTTTATCATTTAATTTATTTTGATTTGCTAATAAATTTAAATAATAATCAGTATCACTACTATCTGGTTTTTTTGGATTATTATCTTTATTATTAATATGTATTTTTTCTCCAGTATTATCGAGAATATTCATATTTAAGTCTGCAGAAGTATCTGAATCGTTATTCATTATATAATAATAATATTCTTTTCTTTAACTTAACGCAATATCAAAAAAATATTTATAAGTAAATATTTATAAGTAAAATAATTTATTTATAAATACTAGTTTTATACCGTCGGATATTTACAGTGGAAAGCTCACTATACATATGGGTCTTATTGGTTGACACCGAGTCTGGGTTTCATTATTACATATCCATATCTTCATTATCGGATGTATCGGTGGATTCCTTGGGGGTATCCATCTAGGCGGGTCCCTACATCTCTGCGGGTTCCTCCGTGGTATCCATCTCGGCGGGTTCCTCCATGGTATCCATCTCGGCGGGTTCCTCTGAGGTATTCATCTCGGCGGGTTCCTCTATCTCGGCGGGTTCCTCAGAGGTATTCATCTCGGCGGGTTCCTCAGAGGTATTCATCTCGGCGGGTTCCTCTATCTCGGCGGGTTCCTCTGTGGTATCCATCTCGGCGGGTTCCTCCGAGGTATCCATCTCCTCTGGCTCGCTGAGACCTCCTGCAAAGCCTTCGAATAGTTTTTGTTTAGAAACCATATTCATAGTTACAGTAAAACCAACGGCAATCATAATAGCAAATTGAGGATCTTTATTACCATTATAAACAATTAAACTAAGAATTAAAATTCTAAAGATTGGATTATCAAAAAGCTTAACAATAAAGTTAGGTAATTTTGGGGCAACTAATCCAGAGTATAAAACTAGAAATAGTGTGATTAAGGTTGATGAATATCTGTTTTTAAAAACAGTAGACAATGCATTGTCAATAGTCTCCATATTATATAAATTAGTACAGAAAATATAATATTTCTTAAATTGTTTTTAAAAATATTATATTTTTAATTATATAATTATATAATTATTTATTTTGTGCATATTTTATCCAGATAGTTATTTTTGATTAATTCGGCTTCTTCTGTGGATAAATTATCATCGGCATCAATGGCATCTATACAAGTCTCGACGTGATGTTCATCATTGCGTGCACAACAACAATCATTTCGCCAATTATTAGGATCAATAGTATTTGTTTCTATAAATCTTTTACAATTTTCTGAAGGTTGTGTGAATTTTTCAAAAAAATTCTTTTGATCGATCAAAGTTAAAGTGATAGTAAAAATAAGAGCCATCATAATAGCAAATTTGGGATCTTTATTACTTGAGTAAACAACTAATGATAAGATTAATATTTTAAAAATTTTGTTTTCAAACATTTTTCTAATAAATCCAGGTAGATTTGGGGATGCCATACCACCGTAAACAATTAAAAATGTAGTTAGTATAGTTGATACTATTTTGTTACTATGTAACGAAGAATAAAATTTATCAACAAATTCCATGTATATATATATAATAGAATAAAATATTTAATAAATCTATAATAAATATTTAAAAAATAATTAAATCTTTTTATTTGTTTTTTATATTGTTTTTTTTATCTCAAGTAAAAAATAACACTAATGCAATTTTGCACACTTGATGAAGCTTGGGGGAATAAAGAATGTTTTACAAATAATACTGTTACAAATGAAAAGAATCAAACTAATAAAGATATAACTGATACTGAAAGTGACGTAATACAAAAAAAACCATTAATTTCACACAATGAATATAATTTTAAAAAACCGCAAAGAAAAATAAATTATACTGCAACAGAAGAATCATTATTTGATAACTATACAGACACTATTAATGATAAACACGAAAGAGATAAACTTTTACAAAGAGTATTGAAAAGCAGGAGATGTAGAGATGTACTTCGCAAAAAATTTAGACCAGATCTTATTAATAAATTAATTTTAATATTAGATGATTATCGTGATGTTATTGTACTACTTTTAGTCGGATTTTGTATTATAATATTCTTGAATATGTTATATAACATTAATCAAAAAAATTAATTTATGTAAAATAATCTTTTATATTTTACATTCATATTGAATAAAGAGAATTATGATGGGAACCACTTTATTAATAATATATTTGGTGCATGCCATTCGCATTTAAAAGCATTATCTTCTAATTTGTTTTTTATGTATTCTATACACTCTTTTAATTTATATGTTGGTAATCCAAGTATAAATTCAGGTACTTCGTACCATGCATAATAAAGGCTTGCTGCACTAGCTAATATAATCTTTTTTTCTATAGTATTATAAACTTTATCAAACGTTTTCTTTTTAATCTCGTCTCGTTTTAGTTGTTCTTTGATTAAATCGTTTGCATTAACCATATTATAATAACTTGTAAAAGATTTTTATTTTAATGATTTTATTATCTAATATTATTTAATGTTTAAAAGATATGACCAAATTATATTTATAATATCATTATTTGTTGGAATAATTTTTATTTATACTATGTCAGGTATTGATTTTGATACTATTAAATTATATAATAAATATTATAACCAGAAAGATAAATGTATGATTGATAATGAAAAATTAAAACAAAAAATAATATTAGATGAAACGTTAATAAATGATGAAACGTTAATAAATGATGAAACGTTAATAAATGATGAAACGTTAATAAATGATGAAACAGTAATAAATAAATCTGTCGATGAATACAACAATACATTATATCAAGAAATAAAAAATGACGAACTTAAAATTAATATTTTAAAAAATGAAATACCAATCAAACTTTTATCAGAAACAGATAAGTATAAACCACAAATGTTAAAACAGAATAAAAAAATTTCTTATATGAAGATTACAAACTATCCTCATTATAAAAGTGATAAAAAGTATAGAATATGTTTTGGTAGTTGCAATGTTAATCCAAAAAATGCTAGAATTTGGCAAAATATATCTAGTTATCAACCTGATTTATGGATGTTTTTAGGAGATAGTTATTATAATGACATCGATATAGATAAGAAAAAATATGTTAAAAATAGTAATGAACTATTAGTAAATCATTTGAAAATACTTGATAAAATGAAATATAATCCATCATTTCAGAACTTTTTAAAAGTTCATAAATATTTTGCTATTTGGGATGACCACGATTATTATCAAAATAATGATGATTTTGAAGTAAATGATCAAATTAAATTATTATTTAGACATTCATTTTTGAAATTCTTTAATGTTCCTAAAAATGATGTTAGATATCACAGAGAAGGTATTTATACTTTTTATGATTTAATTATCGAAGATAAACATATTATTAGATTTTTTCTTCTAGATGTTAGAACTACTAAAAATAATCTTGATATATTAGGAAGAGACCAATGGAAATGGTTCGAAAAAAATATTAAAAACTCTACCGCTCATTTAAATTTAATAATATCAGGTACAGCTTTCATGGCAGACTCTAACTCAAAGAATAATTTTGAGTCATGGGAAAAAACGGGGTGGTCATATAAAAAATTAGAAGAATTATTAAATACATATAATTTAAAAAATGTTATTCTTATATCCGGAGATATTCACTTGGGTAGAACGATGGTTAGAAATCATTTAATAGAATTTACTTCTAGTTCTTTAACAAGTCGGCCATCTAAATTAAATATAACTTCTGATATGGGTGATCCAATGACTAAAAATAATTTTGGGTTTATTGATATTAATTACTCTGATATAAATAACCCCAAGTATATAGGTGGTTTAATAAATTTAGAAAATGGAAATCATTCTAATTTAATACAGTTTGAAACTATTTAATTATTTACATTGGAAATAAATCATTAAAACTTTTTATTGCGATACAAATAAAAATATAATTGATATAATAGTTTTCTTTATAGGGCAATCCATATTTAATATATTGTTATAATTCTTATTGATGTATAAATATACATCATGTGATTTATAACCAAAGAATAATCCAATTAATGCACCAAATATAGTTTGTTCTATGGTATGACACTTTTCAATATATACTCTAGAATACATCATTATTGGTACAAATAAAGCTAATAATACAACTGATATCTTATCTTTGGATTTTAGACTCTTAAATTTACCATCACTTGATTTATTATATAATAGATCTTTTATTAAAAACCCTGTTTGTAATCCTGCAAATTGAGAATGTCCACTTGGAAAACCAAAACTTTTTGCTGGTTTATTCGGACAACTAGTAAAATAACCACAATCGTGTGCATTTACTGGTCTACTTCCTTGACCTAAAATTGGTATACTATTATTATTATTAGCAAATATAGGCACTGCTATCATGTGCTTTAAAATATGATTCAAATATGAATTACATATAATTATTATTGATAAGAATAATTGTGATCTTGAACCATATATTATTCCTATAAATAAATTAATATATACCATTATTAACTCTGATGCTTTTATAAATTGAAAAAAAAGATCCCTATTAAAATAATGTGGTATTATTTTCATTATATATAAACTATAGTTTATTTTATTTATTAAAATAATACCACATTATTTTAATTATTATAGTTTATATATAATTATTATCCAAATCATTTAAGTAAAAATATCATTTATGTATAATGATTGATACTATATGTCTCAGTGGCGGAGGTGTTAAAGGTATTTCATACATTGGTGCATTATCATTTCTAGAAGAAAATGAATATATTAATTTTGATAATATTTTGAATTTAGTAGGAACCTCGTCAGGTTCGATTATATGTTTTTTTTTGAGTATTGGGTATTCGTTAAAAGAACTTGAAGATTTTGTTTTACAATTTGATTTCAAAAAATTAGAACCAGATGTTAATTGTAATATATTTCTATCGGAATATGGTATTGATGATGGTATTAAAATTATGACAACTATTAGAACATTCTTAATTGAAAAATTAGATAAACAGGATATAACTTTTAAGGAGTTATATGAACTACGGAATAAAAAATTAAAAGTATTCACTACTAACTTTACACTTGCTCGTAGTGAAATATTTTCTTATGATACAACCCCCGATGTTTCTGTTTTATTAGCTATAAGAATGTCAATTTGTGTACCATTATTGTTTACACCAGTTAAATATAACGATTGTTATTATGTTGATGGAGGAATAACTTATAACTTTGGATTAAATTATTGTAATCATTCATCTACAATAGGTATTGCTATTACAAATAAAAAAATAAATAATTTAGATTCATTTCATTCATATTTTACCGGACTATGTAGCATTGCGTTAGATTCAATTAGTTTAAATTCGATATGTCAAGACGAAAAATATAATTATATTGAAATAAATTGTCAATTAAAAGAAGGATTAAAATTTGGGATTACTAAAGAGGGTGTAGAAGAATTACTAAATGAAGGAGAAGTGTTTGCAGAAAAATATTATAGTAATTTTATTTCAAAAATAGTTATAGATGATATTATAGATGATATTATAGATGATATTATTTCTATCGTTATATCAACAGACATATCTGAAAATACGACTGAAGTTATTAATGAAAATATGAATAAAAACGTGACTGAAAACGTGACTGAAAACGTGACTGAAAACATATCTGAAGATATTTCTACAGATAGTGTTATGTCCGCAGATAAATCTATAGAAAATATTTCTTCATCGCCGTAGATTTTTTATAGAATGTAAAGTAATATGCCCAAAATAGTTAAATTAAATGAATTCTCAAATAGTGATACTACCGAAAATAAATATGGTAAATTTGAGAAAGTAGAAATAAAACAAAAAATTAAGTTAGAGAATATTAATAAAAATGGCTTTATACAATTAGAATACGATGTTAATAATAATCCTTATCTTGAATTAAATTCTAATGAAAATAAATTAGTTTTAACTAGTCAAAATATAACTACAGATAGTGCGGATTTTCAGTCAATATCAATTAAGAATAATGATCTAGAACATACAATAAAAGAATTAAATACAAAAATTAATTATCTTGAAACTAGAGTAACAGATTTAGAAAATAATCAAAAAGTTATAGAAAAAACAATAGATGAAGACCCATGTAATGAATTATATCTAATTGAATTCGGTAATCCAACTATTGGATTATTCGGTATGTTTAAATTAAATGATGATAAAAAATATTTATACATTTGTTATAATATTGATAAAAATATTTCTTATTGGACATTGATTCAATCAGTCACTACTTTTTAAGTAGCATGTAATATAACTACTTTGGTTTTGGATATAAATTTGATAAATCGGAACTTAAATTATTATACTCTTCCATTTTATCACCTACATCTTTCTCATCGAATATTATTTTTGGTTGTAGCATAAAGGCTCTATCTAAACTTGAATAATTATTTGTTTGAATACTATCTTCAGAATATAACAAGTCATAACTTGTTATTGATAAACATTCATTTCCCACAAGTTGTCCATTATATTCTGCTATTTGTTGATTGCTATGCGACACCATTATTTGCTGATTTTTATTATCTATTTTAAAATCATTAAATTTTTTATTAAATTCATTCTTAAAATTCTTTTTACTTGTAATTCTTTCACCTGATACTTGAATAATATTATCTAATTCACTCTTTTTTCTTTCATATCTTGATAAAGTTGATTCATCGTCCCAATTATTATTTAAACCATGTTTAAGATTCATTTTATCTGCTTTTTCATGGTATAATTGCTTTGCTTCAGATGGCATTGAAGGAAAATGCATTTTTAATTGAGATGATGAATTTTCAAAATTTGTTTTTAAATTATCATGACTTATGCCATCTTCCCCAAATGATTTTAACCAAATATCATATTTTTTTCTAGTTTCAGTATTTGTTAATATTTGATTAGCTAAAGTCAAATGATTATAAATATCTTCATCTATAATATTATTTTTATCTGGATGAAACTTGATTATTAATTTTCTATATGATTTCTTAATCTGCTTTTCAGTTACATCTGAAGAAACATTTAGCAATTCATATAAATTAAATTTTAATTGATCAAAATTAATCTCAATTACATGTTTTGACATTATATATTAATATATAAAACTCTTTAACTTAAAACGATATCTAAATTTTAAAATAAAAATTTTAAAATCTATTATTTTATAATGATTAGTTTACAAGAAAAAATTAAAGCTTCTATATATCTATTATCATACTTTGAAACTCTTGGGTTTTACAATGGTAATTGGGAATTTAATTATGGTATAAATACAATTAATACAAAAGAACAAGCTGCAGAAGTATGGCTACATATAGTTCACGATTACTTTGCAAAAGGAGGATTTACTAATATTGATTTAACTGGATTTTTATCTAGTGATGATACTATTATGACTATTGCTACAGGAATAGCGTGTTTACGCGGTGTATCAGATGGTACTAATGATAAACATTATATTGATGAATATATTAGAATACTTGATAAATTAAAGCAACCCAAACGCCAAAGTGGTATTAACACATTAAATACGTTAGAATTAGTAAAGAGATTACAATCAATTGATAAATTAGAATCAAAAGAAAATATGGGTGGAAATGGTGCGACAATGAGAACATCAATTATTGGATTAATTTATTATAAGGAAAAAGACCTGGATTTATTAATAGAAAATTCGATTATAGCAAGTAGAGTTACACACAACTATAGTCTAGGTTACTTGGGTGGGTTAGTTACTGCTTTATTTACTAGTTATGCTATTAGAGATATACCAGTATGGGAATGGTCTACACATTTGATAAAATTATATGAAAAAGGCGTTATTGATAATTATATGAAGAAAACAACTATTAATGACGAATATACTAAAAATAAAGATAAGTTTTTTGATAAATGGTATCAATATAATGAAGAAAAAATAGAAAAATTTAAATACAAATCTTCTGATTTTGTTCATTATGATAATAGGATTGATTCATTAGATAATTATAACGATTATAAAGGAAAAGGGAACACAAATAATTATTCAAGATTTGGTGGGTCAGGCGTTAGTTGTCTAATAGTTGCATATGATTCATTATTAAGTAGTTTTAGTTCAAATAAAATACCTTTTGATTTGAAAGATAATTCATTAAAAATAAGTTTAGACAGTTTAATATTTTTCTCATGTTTGCATTTTGGTGATAACGATACCACAGGAGCTATAGCAGGTGCATGGTATGGTGCAATGTATGGATTTAAAAACTTTGACCAAGAAAAATTAAAACCACTCGAGTTTAAAGAACAATTAAATAAAATTACAAATGAAGTTATTAAATTTCAAAAATAGAACTAAATGTCGCATGGTAATAAAAAGCTTAGAACTTTACGATGTATTATTAAAGTAATTTACGATGTATTATTAAAGTAATTTACGATGTATTATTAAAGTAATTTTTGTAATTGTTCATCTAAATCTTTTGTTGTATCTCTATCGCCTTGGAAATCTATTTTTTCTTGACCTTTTTCAAAAATAATAGTTGGGTAACCTGGGACACTGTATTTTTCACACATATTTTTATTTTTATCATCATCACACTTTACATCTATTATTTTAACATTTGTATTATTTTTATGTTTTTCTTGAAATTCATCGAATATTTTTTGAAACCTAACCGAATATCCACACCACTTAGTATTAAAATTATATACTTTTATTTTAGATTCTTCAATAGAAAAATCTTCTTTTCTGCATTTAGTACAATATATAAAATATATTATAACTAAAAGTATTAAAATCCATGTTTTAAGACTCAAACCAAAATATTTTTGATCTAACATATAATAAATATTATATTTTAAAAATATATAAAAATAATATTTTAAAAATAATAGGTTTAAGAATATTATTTTTAAAATATTTTAAAAATAATAATTTAAAAATATTATCTATTCTATAATATATAATGGCTAGCCCAACAGGTAAATATAGCAAATATGACGAGTTCATACCAGTTTTAACAAATGACAACCAAAAAAAAAGAGAAGATTTTATGTGTCTTCCATTATTCTTACATCAACTTGAAGAAAATTATAATTCATCAACTGATGGTTCATCAGGTAACGCTCGTATTGCATTCAGAAATAATGTATACTATCCTATTGCCGATGCGGTCAATCTTAAAGATTCTACTGCACCCAAAGGAACAGTATCTCAAGAGTTCTTTATTTTAATAGGAAATATAACTTCTAATCTAGTAGATATTACTGATGGATCCCAGGTAGCTAAAGCAACTGAATTAGCCGGAAAACACCCATGGTTTAAGGAATTCCTTAAGATAGTATATGTGGAGACCACCGTCACGGGACAGGGTACACAATACAAGAGAAGTGTAGGAGGAACAGGTAAGCACAATCATTTTTATTTTTCATTAAATATGACTTCTGCATTCTCCTTTGCTGATAACACCTGGTTTATGGGGACCGACTGTCTTACACCTGGAGGTATGCCGGAGACCCCTCAAATGTGTTGGAATAGAGGTTTGGCTGGTCCTAGTGCAAATAAATATCTTACAACCCCATATCCTTACATGATGACCAAATACTTATTAACTACCATGTTAGAGGATTCTTACAAAGCTGTTGTATCTAGTACACCTTACAGTGCCGATTTCTTCTCTTCATCATCTAGTAATGAGGACGAAAAATTTTATTTCAGAAAACCTGAGGACCCAACTAAATTATACAAAATGGGCGCAGATGGTAAAGGTGTCGAAATAGATTTTACTGCACAAGTAATGGGTAACAACTGTTTTAACTTAGGATTCGTTGGAACAGGACCTGCTGACGTATCATGTCAGATGTTAGTTACAAAATGTTTAAACGGAAAGGATGTTGCAACTTGTAAAGAATTTATGGCAGATAAAGATTGGTGGAATAAAAATACCGATGTTAAGGACTTAGATCCTAATATGGGTGTAACTATGTTAGAGAAGTTTGGTTTTACTATCAAGAGCGTTGATTATAATAGTATCGGTTTACAATTAAAACAATTTGAATCACCTAGTGAATGGATTAATAATCTTTCTACTAAATATGTTGCAAATAAAAGTTTAACAGAGGCTGAAGTTGAAAAGATTGCAAGAAATGAAACATTATTGAATTACCTTGAACAGATCGTTAATAAAATTAACAAAAACCCTGCTGTATTAAATAAAAATTATACTGGGTCAGATAGTGTAGTTACAAATCCTTTTGCCGGTACTATGTTATCTAAATATGGTGTAAAACCAAGAAGAGTTAATGCTACAAGTGGTGTACCATCTGTTTCAGCAATTATTGGATTACAAACACAAGCAATGAATCAAAGACTCTTAGTTGCTCCTTTCTATAATATGGTTGGAGTTGGTAGTGGTTTAGTATACCAAAGAGGTGGTAGTCATTCTGGTAGTATTTTAGATAAGTTACCAATGAGTATTGCTCCCCAAATGAAAATGTATTTTGATTCTTTTGTTAGTTCTTTAAAAACTGCTGGTAAAGATTTAGAAGCATCAGATAAGGCTGAAATTTACAGATTAATTGCTCAATTAACTGATACTGAAGAAAAATTAAGAAAGTCTGTAGTTTATACTGAAAAATATACACAATTATTAAGTGTTTTTGGTACTTCTGATGAAAGTTCAGTTTTGAATTTTAAGAATATCCAAAAATTTGTTGATACTAGAAATAAATCCTTCCAAAAGGTTAGTGACAGACAAACTAACCTCGGTGCTATTATATTAGCAGTTGCTGAAGCTGTCCGTACTGAACTTGCTGCTGGATCCGTCTAAAAATAAGATTACTAAATTTATAGCGTATTATAAAATAATTTAACATATAATATTAAATATTTAAAACTAATAAAAACATTGTTTTAAATATTTGTTCTTTGTAATAGTAATGGGATTAGGAATATTATTACTTGTTTCTATAGGCAAAGAAAATTTATACTTAAGTGGTCAAGCCGAAATAACTTTCTTCAAGTTAATATATAAACAATATACAAATTTTAGCATAGAAACTATACCACAGTATTTTAAAACAGAACCCGATTTTTCAAGAAAAATAACTATAAATATATCAAAAAATGCAGATTTACTTGATAAATTATATCTAAATATATCATTACCTAGTATTTCGCCTAGTAGACATACATATCTACCAGATGGTATCAAAAAATTTAGATGGATTGAAAAAATAGGATTAGGTATTATTAAAAATATAGATCTAGAAATTGGCGGTGTTCTTATTGATAGAATAAATGGCGAATATATGAATTTTTGTTATGAACTAAATAATAAATTAGGTCATCAAAAAGGCTATAATAATATGATAGGAAATATTGAAGAAGTCAAAAAATATACAAATGGTAAGAAATCTTATAACTTACAAGTACCGCTAAACTTTTGGTTTTGTCAAGACTCTGGACTTGCTCTTCCACTTATTGCTTTGACACACAACGATGTGAAAATTCATGTAGAATTCTCTAGTTTTAGTAAATGTTATATGGAATCACCCTCACATTATATTAAAATTAATAATTTGTTTTGTTTATTCCAAGAAGGTGAAATAATTCAACAAGAAATAAATGGAAATACTGCGATTGGTAGATTTGTATATTTTGATATTGTAGAAAGACGACTTTATTATGATAAAATTTCAAATGATTTTGAAATTCCACTTGTTAACTCTATTAGATATAACATAATAGGAAGAGATTCAAAATTTGAAGTATCAATACAGGTAAATACATATGTAATAAAGGATGAATCGTATTTTCTTTACAACTTTCCTTCATTAGAAACATCTTTCTTATTAGCAAACTATGTATATCTAGACAATAAAGAAAGATGGGAATTTATACACAAGGATTTAGAATATATGGTACCGCTTGTTGATATAATACCTGAAAAGAAAGTATATAGTACAAATGTATCTTATAAAATTGATCTTATAAATAATCCAACAAAAATAATATATTGGAGAGGGCAATTATTATCAAACTATGAAGCAAATGATATTTTTAATTATACAACTTTACCGATTGAAACAGTTGGGAGTACTAACACACTTATTAATAAAGTTGCGATTGTAATAAATTCAATTAATAGAGAACCCGATACAGATTATAAATTTTATAGACACATGCAAATGTATAAAAATAATTTATCGTCTGCACAAGATGGTATTATGTTATACTCATTCTCGTTATTTCCTTCTGAGTATCAACCATCAGGCACATTAAATTTTAATAAAATAGATGATGCTTATTTACAATTAACTTTAAATAAAATTGTAAATTATCAACAACCAATGTTGGTAAAAGCATATGGGGTGCATTTAAATATTTTTCGAGTTATTAATGGATTAAGTTCTTTGGTTTTTATATAAATATATTAGGTCAACCCAATTTTTATTTTAAACCCAACTTAAACTACTATTACCGCCGATTATTCGTAATATTTGATATTCTTTAACAACTGTATATAAAAATAAATTCTCATTAACAACCTTTTTATCGAATATAACATTTAATGTTGGTTCATTTAAAATATTAAAATTTAATTGTCCAGATGGTTGTAACGACGTTGGATCTAGTGCAAATGAATAGCCAGATAAACCAGGTTCAAAAGATCTCTTAAATTTCTCATATGGAACAACACTGTTATAATAAGTATAATTATGTTCTGATAGTAATGATCTCCCATTCGCTTTAAAATCAATTTCTTTTATTGGTTTAATTTCTGTAGTAATATTTTTATTAGTATGTATCTTACTAAAATATGCTATTAACTTTGAAAACTTTTCTCTTATTCTATTATTTGTTATATAATTTGCATTAGTTCCAAAATATGAATCATTGTAATTATCATAATATGATAGTTTTACAAAATACAAATAGAGAATAAATTTTAAATCATAATTGACTAACATTTTATTATTTCGTATATATTTTAATATAGTTTCTGAGTTTTCTGTTACATAATTTTCTATTGTATCTAATTGTAAAAAGCTACTTAGATAAGAGGTTGGTATATCTTGACTGAATGTTCTATTATTTTGAATGTATTTTTTATATAACGTATAAAGGTCAGTGTACTCTTGATAATAATGGTCTTTAACATTTTCTATATCAGATAGGTAATTCTTACCAGTAGTCTTTGATTCACATACCCAAAAAATATCCTTGATTAAACCCTTTATATTCAAATTAATTGTTTTTCTTTCTTCTTTAATTAAAATAGGATTATATGAAACAAACCTTTCAATTAAATACTCATGGTTATATTCAGCAAATCGCTGTCTTTCAACTGAATCTAATAAAATGGTATCTGTTATCATTGAAAATTTAACATAGTCGGGTAGTTTAATATCATAATTAGATATATTGTTTGAAATCATGTTCTCTAGTTTATTTAATTTGAGTTTAACAGTTATATTTGTATTCTCTAATGTAATTAATGGTAAATAATTAGATGACGCCTGATTAAACCAAAACATTGTAGGTAAGTATAAATAAAATTTATTATCTTTAATCTTCGGATACATCATCATTTCTTTCTGCTTATTTAAATATTTATACATAATTTTGTATACATTTTTATCTAATACATCTACTTTCTGATTATTCATATAAAATTCTATATAGTCAAATATGTTATATGCAAAGTCTTCTTTCCATATTATATTTTCTTTTACTATTGTTTCACTGACATCTGTTTGATAATAGTTACTATATCTTAATTCATCGGGAAATTTATAACTAATTTTTGATAGAGATATTAAATCAAGTTCAGAATTTACATTATTGAAGTCTGACATAAATAAACTAAAATTACTATTATCTGGAAGAATTATAATATTACTTGATGTATCAACTGTTTCTATCTGAATCTCAAAAGTTTTATTGTTTGTAACTTTTGTTATTAATGCATTAAAAAATGAATTAGATTGATAATTTATTGTTGAAATATCAAGTACTATATTTATACTATAGTTTATACTGTAAAGATTATAATTAATACCATCAGTTAACACAAGAGGTTCAATTGTTGAAAAATAAATATTACCATTCTTCTCACCAACGACTTTAATATCAATATATTTGTCACTATACTCTATTTTCTTCATACGATATGATTCACTTGATGAAAAAGATAATCCATTTGTATTAGAGAAGTAATATATATAATTACCACTTTCTTTGAAATTAGAATCTAAATACTGAATATTAATATGTTTAGGCGCTCTAATAATATAATCATTATGTAGTTCCATTGTCATTATTTGATTATATTTATATGGTATTACATTCGATGGACTAGTATATACTTGTTTGAAATTAAATGGTGCAGTACTAGTAAAATTACCAAAATCTGTTAAATCAATAGTAACAATATTGTTATTCATATAAATATTCTGATTATCTAACAAATTATACGATCCACTTATATCAATATAATATTTAAATGAACTTTCTAAACTAATAGTTAAATCATCAGTCAACGTGAATGAAACAAAATTATCTATATAGTCATACAACGTAACATTTACAATATTAGTAATTTCTATATTATGGTTAGATAGATCATATGCAGTATATTTATCAACCGTTTGGTATAAAAAATTTAAATCGGCGGTATATGAATTAAATATCCCCGTTATAGATGGATTTCCCGTTGATATAAATTGAACTTGTGCATCGTCTAGAAGTTTAACTAAATTTACTACTTCAATTAAGAAAGAATTATCTACAAAACTCAAATCTTTAATAATATTAGGGGTATTCTTTTCTATTTTAAAATTATTATTTAGGACTTTTGGAGTTATTATTTCATTTGTTGTAAAGACACGTGCTACATCTTCTTTTATAAACTCAATGTCAGATATTGATGAATTATCTATATTATAATTTATAGGTAACGGACTATGTACCTTATAATTTATATTATCTAAATGTTCTTCTAAAAATATATCATAGACGGATAAGTCTGTTTTATAACTCTCTATTGTTCCTACCTGATAATACACAAATACAGAATAGTTAGTAAATTTATTAATTAGTGTATTTCTTAGTATATAATAATTATATATACCATATGATTCTGGTATTATCCTATAATCATTGCTATCAATCGTAATAAATACTTCAGTAGATACTGTTTTTAAATTTGATTTACTTAAATTATCTGTAATACTTATATATAATCTATCTTCAGATGATATAGTTCGGAGTTTTTGATCTTTAATACTTATTAATTGTTCAATCTTTATAAAATCTTCATTTTTAAGTTCAACACTACTAATTAAATTAAATTTAGTACTTGAAGAATCAATAACGTAACTATTAATAATTATACTATTATCATCAAGAAAGAAACTTAAACTACCTGATGATATATCATTAATTGAATAGTTTTGATAAAAATATCCTTTCGATTCCGAACTAATTATATTATAACTCTTATCAACTGATAAAGATATCTTAGTGAAATCATCATAATTGTATTCAGAGTTAAAAACTATTTTATTGGAACTTTGTTTGTTAATATTTAATACATCTTCTTTAAAAACATTATCCCCTGTTAATAAATCTAATGTATATGTTTGATCTGTTTTAAATAATATATCAGTTGATGATGTAATTTCATATTTAAATAATTTATCACTTTCCAATTTATATTTAATAGTACTTTCATCACTATACTTTATATTATCAAAAGAATATGTTTTATTAACAATTATATCTTGGTTAATATCTGATTTAATAATACTATTGTTACTATACAACCCAAATGGTATCAAATTACCCAATGTATCAACTTTATATCCACTATAATTAGCAGTTGCTGACCAATTATCATCTTGTTTGTATGTTATATCTAATTTATCATTAAATTCGGAATTAAAAAATTCTTTATATTCACTTTCTGTTTCTAATATTTTATCCCATTGTTTAGATAATAACAACTTTTCAAATGTTAACACACCATAATTATAATTAAATGAATTACCGTCTAATATATATTTAATAAATTCACCCTTCTCAGCAGAAATTTTTAGTATCTTATCAAAAAGAATATGTGAATCTACACCAAAACTTGAATTAAATTGACTCGCATTTATAAAGTTATTAATATTATTAGTTACCATACTTGCAAATCTACTAATATATAAAGATATGTCTGATGTCTTATTCAATATAAATTGACTATCTAAATATGCAATTCTCCTTATACTTTTATCATCAATTTCTTTAAAAATAGTATCATTAATCACACTCCCATCTTCAAGTTCTACCTTAGTTACTATACATTTTTTATAAATAATATAATCTCTTGTATTTACATCACCATTATATGCATTTAAAAATTTATTAATATTTTCAATTGGTGTATCCCAGAAGTAATAATTCTTTGAATTATTTCTTATATAATTAAATATAACTTCTTCGACCTTTCTTATTTCTAGTAATTTATTATAATTTACAAAATTATTTTCACCTAATAAACCTGCTACTTTCTGTAAATTCGAATTAACCAATGTTTCTTCAAGTAATAAAACGGAACCACTTGTATCATTTGAAACTAATATATTTCCACTTGAATCAACATTAATATGTTTCGCAAAAACTTGATTTTTATACTTGTACTGTGAATTATTATAAAAGGTTATAGATGTCCAATCTTCTAATGATTTAGCCATATTAAAATAGATTGTAGTGTTTATACCTTCGAACATATCTACCATCTTATTAACACTGGATATTGGTTCATATAATTCTTCTGTAATAGCGCCCGATTTTGGATATGATATATATAAATTGGTATCAAGATTTATTATCTCTTTTTCAACAGATATTTCTAATTTATTATCTTTATTAATACCTAAATTCTTTATATTATTGGACAATATCGATAAATAATATTTAATACTTGGAGAATTTAAATCAATATTATCTTTAATATAGTTTTGTAGAACATATCGCTGCAAAATATTACTAGACTCAACACTTACTGGGATACTTGCTTGTTCGTTACCAATATCCCAATTATCTGAAAGATAATTTTCTAACTCTAAATCAGATGGTTTTTCATTATTCAATTGATCGTCAGTTTTCCATTCTAAATTATTTTTACTCAAGTATTGGAAATAACTTTTTTTAACTATATATACATTACTATTCTTTGTTGTCGGTATTTTATTAAATAACAAGTATACCTTATTGTTTTCCATAACAATACTTAATTTATCGTTAACTATATCATTTACTTTAATATCAGGATAAATATCATACTTATCCATCAGTATTAAATATTTTGATGATATTTCTACTTTCCATTTATTATTAACAATAGATGGTTTTGATAATATTTTTATTGGAATAGGCATATAATTATCAATAGATTCAATAGAGTTTACACCAAATATATCATTTATATGTAGAATAGGATTTTCAAATTCTATAAGAGTACTCTTTATTTTTATTGGTATTAATCGATGTAAATAAAATAGTGAATCATTATTTGAAATATTAGTTAGCATTTTTAATTGACCATCTTCGAATATAAGCTGTGAGTAATGTATTATTGTTTCATCATATCTACGTTCTTCTATTAAGACTTTATCATTTAGATTTATATCAAATGGTAATTTATTAAAATATTTTCTAGATTCAGTGCTTCCCAAAGATGTTATATTAATTGGTATATAATTATCTATAAAAAAATTAGTACTGTTACTAAAATCTCGGTAAAATAGATTAAATAATATACCTGATGTAGTTGTAGTATTAGATGTTGATTTAATTTGTACATCAAAATAATCATTATATAATTTAATATCAAAAGTACGTAACTGAATTTGTTCCGCATTAGATGTCATATTATAGTAACAGAATAACTTTGAACAATTATTATTATTTTCTTCGGATGTTTTATATCTATAACTCAATACTTTGTTTGAAATACTTACATAATTACTATTAATACTGTATTCATCAGTGTGAGCATGATTAATCGGTAATAAAATATCAACCTTACCTGACAAATCTACATAATTATTTACATCTAATACACTGTAATTAGAACTCGCATTCACACTTGTATGATTTATCAAGTTTTTAAACTTATACGTGTTACTATTTAATATTATATCTGAATTATAATCATACAGATTATGTTTTAATACTTTATCAAATAAATTATCATTTATTTTAATTATCTTATCCTGATTATCAAATACATGAATACTAAATTTTTGAGTCTTGGAATTACCTAGATTATCACTAATACGTAATACAACATTATTGTCGCCTAAATAATAATTAGTTGGTGTTCCTGTTAAATTATAGTCAGCATCTAGTGTTAACCATGCAGGTATTGTTGTTGCACGTATATATATTTCTTTACCTGTCGTATTATCTGCACCTATTTTCCCAGATACTTTATACGAATATATTTTGTTATTTACTGATGTGGTTATTGGTTGTGATGTAAATTCTACTAAATTCGTAGATGATACGTCAATAGTGAAACTTTGTGTTGTAATTAGATTATTTGAAAATATTTCTAATATCACATCATACTCTGTATTTCCATCATATGTACCACTTAAATTATTATCTGTTAATGTTAACCATGACGGTATAACACTACCAATTAATGTAACATCATCATTATTATTATTATTAACAAGTATATCATAAGAATAATTTGTACCTTCTATAATTTCAGTTACTGGTGTTGATGTAAAATACGGTGCATACTTATAATCTACAAATATATTAAATTTTTGTAAAGTAGTATTATTACTTGTATCGGTGGCATGTAATACTAATATATTATCACCAACACTTGAAAGATTCGGTGTACCATAATAATGATTTGTCCCAGGATCCTCATACTCGGCATTGTCAATATGTAACCAACTAGGTTTTGAGATTGCATATGTAGAAGCGAACCCATTATTCATTGATATATCATATGTATATTCGTATCCTACATACCCAAATGTGGACGGGGTACTAGTAATTCTAGGTGAAATACTCTCAGTTACGTTTATATCAAACTTTTGAAACATTGAATATCCATTATCATCTGTAGCTACTATATTTACTGTATTATATCCAATATTACTTGAATCTGGCGTACCGGATAATGAATAAACTCCTGGATCTGACGTACCTGACGTACCTGACGGACCGAACATACCTGACGTACCTGACGTACCACCTGATAATGTTAACCAACTTGGTAATTTTTCTGTTATAATAGTACAATTAGAAGGGTTTGTTACAATGTTATAAGTATAAGCTGTACCAACAATTCCTACAGTATTTACAAGTGAAGTTATTTTTGGATGATTAATTAAATCAACTGCTTCTGCTTTTATTACAAGATTATTCAACGAATTAATAATATTATTATCATTAAACTTGGTATAATTAATATATACAGGGTAATAGTATTTACTATTATTAAAAACATAAAATGAATCATCGATGTTTAGATGATCAGCTGGAATATTGTCTGAATAAGAAATATTGCTACTATCATGGTAAACAATAAGATCGTTTGTATTTGTACTTGCACTATTAACATTAATTGCTGTAATATGTGATTCAGTAACTGATGCAGTTAAATAAACAGGATATTTATATTTATTAGTTAAAGTATCATAGTAATAATAAGGAGAGGTTGAGTTAAATGACATATCAAGTGATGTATTAGTATCTACCCCATCAAAATATATATTCGATGATTTATAAAGTGTTACATCGTCAAAATTAACTTTATCAAAATTATAAACAGAGTAATTATACTTTGATATTTCGGAGAATTCTTTCTTATTTAATTTAATATGTTTATATATGCCGGGTGATAAATTAGCTGTTAATCCTAAAACTTTACCATTATCAATTAAATGGTTTGTACCATGATAATGTATCATACCATAATCAAATGATACTCTACTTCCTGTTATATCTAAATATTTTTGTACAAATGGTTGATAAGGCAAGTAAAATATGAAACTATCTTTATAAATATCTACTAAATTATCTAAAATAGGTTGATAATCGTAATCATCCTCGCGCCAAAAAACATGATGATTAATTACATATTTGATAATTAAAATGGCCTTTTTAATTACATCACCATCAGTGTAACGTGCTACAACTCTTACAAACCCGTTAAAGTCGGATCCAAAGTATTTCCATTTATCATTACTTTTTTGAATAAAAATATTATTTCCTTTATTATTAAATCCAAAGTTAATTGACTTTTCTGAAAGTACTATAGTTTCATTATCATAATACCCCATATTTTGACCGGTGTAAATGAAATCACCAATTTCAATTTGATCTTTTGTCTTACTAATAAACATATTATTTTCTTCAAAATTAAAGTTTATAATTGAATTTTTTATATTAAAGTTACTAATACTACCAATTGAAAAATATGTTTGATATATTGTGTTTAACTCGTTTATAGTATGATTACTTATTATCTCAAAACTATATCCTTTGTATTTTAAATCATATTTATTAATTAAAAGTGTAACATCGCCAATACTAACAATTTCACCGAGATTAAAAGAACCAAATATTATGTAAATAATATATGTATTTTTATTAATAAAGAAAGGTCTTTCTACTATCTTCCCTTCAAATAGATTAAAATATAAAATACCTGTACTTTCAATACTGGTAAATGTATGATGAACAGTAATATAATTATTTTCTATTTTTTTAATATTTAAAAAATAAGTTTTTTTATTTGTAGTTACAATACAACTTTTAATTTGATTAATATATTCTTTATAATTATCTTTAATATAAATTTTATTTTCATATATTGTTATGTTATCTATTAATTCATAGTATCTTTCTTGGTCGGTTAATCTTGAACATTCAATTTGTTTAATATCTTTATAATAATCAGTTGTATTTGTATTATCAATATTCATAAACTGTAAATATCTATCATAACTATTGACATTTGTTATTGTTTCACTTATATTTGGTATAATTGTATAGTTATTTGCCACACTTATCTCGAATATATTGGGAATACATCCAGAAAAATCTAAATTATTTGAATCCTTAAATTTATTTTCTATACCTGAAATTATATAAGGTTCATGTAAATAAACATAACTCTCATTATTATATGTCATTTCTAATTTCTGTGTATAATTATCATCTATTAGAATTCGAGTTATTATATCAAAAGTGTGTGGTATATTCTCATATACAAAATCAACTTTGAAATTTAATTTTTTGAAATTTCCTTTAATTAGATGTGTTCCATTAAGTATTTTAAATTCAAATACATTGGAAGATGTATCATTCATACTTATATATGTATCATTATTAATTGCTTTAATATCTATATATGATACTTTAGTACTGTCAAAATAATATTTGATTAATGGTACATTTTCAAGTGATGTACTACTTGACAAATCAAATCGTAAATAAAAAGATGTATCGCTTGTCAAGTTGCTAGATGAATCTAGATATGATTCCGTAATTTGAAAAATAGAATCTATTTCTGTATTTAAACTACTATCAGAAAATAGACTATATTTTAATTTTTTAACAGGTGTAGTTGTATCAATTATATTAACAGTTAATGGTCTAGTTATATTATTATCAAAGAATATATTAATATCATGAGATGTATTACATTTAGTATCAATAAGATGTTTATTATGTCCTGAAACATCATAATAAATTAAATCAGTATTTGATGTATTAATACAATTTTTAATAGGATTATAGTCTATACTTGTATTCACCTTTGTATTATAACTATAAAAACTTTTATTACCAATAAATCTATTTGGATTAATAAAATAAATTTTTGTAAAATATAAATCATCATCTACCATTACTCTTGTGAAATCACTGAATTTATAAAATATATTATTATACATGAAAAATAAAAACTGTATTTCATTATATCGTCTATCGTCTATATATATTTTTTTAGTATCAATATCTAATTTTATCCATTCTTGCTTAAAACTATTGCCGATATCACCATTAAAAAACCATAAATTTTCAGGTATAGTACTATCACCCATATCACTTAGTTTTTGTATAATATCTTCGTTAAAAATATACGTTGAATCTTCAAGTAATTTATTAATTAAATGATAATATACCTTTTTATTCTGTAAAATTAATGGTTTATTACTTATAACTGTATTTCCCAATGAATAAATAGTAGTATTAGTAATAAATACATAGTTTAATCCTTGGATTGTTTCTATATTTAATATACCATCATTTAGAGTACAATATATTTTAGTATTATCATTAATTTGTCTATTATAAAATTTAATAGTTTCTAATTTATCCAATGTATGTTCTGTTGTTGAAAAATTAATTACATTTGTAAGATTGTCTTTTAATACTATACTATCAGTTGAACTATATGTGTATCCAGATGATTTAATTGTACCAACGTAATATGTTGAATTCTGAAAAGATACACTGTAATATGATAATAATGCTAGATAATTGTTATCACCATATGTATTACTAATAACTCTACATAATACATTGTCAATTAGTAAAAAATCATTTACAACTAAACTACTGTTTGTATTATGAAATATGTACAAATATATATCATCGTCTATTATTCCTAAATCTGCATATGTAAATGTACTATCTATCTCTTTTACATAACTTGATTTATAAACTTTATTAAGATTATCTTCTATTGTAAATTCATTTTTAGAAATAAAAGTAGACAAATAACATGAACTAGTATCGTCTATAAACATATAATTTTTACTTATATCATAATTGAAATTTAATGTATCTTTCACAATAATATTATCTTTAACTAAACCTGGACCTAAATAATTAAAAAAATCTTTAATATACATGTATTGTGATATACTATTATTATCAATATATTTATGAGCACTTTTTCTTACTGGATGTAACTCTTTGTCTGTTTCTATTAAATCAGATGTTATTGTAATCGGTGTTGAATCATAATAATTCTTTTTATCTAATTCTGGATATAATAAGAACTCGTCATTATATAAATATTTAAACTTGTACTTATTGACAGTTTTATCAGCATAGATATAATTTCTAAATTGTTGTTGGAATCCATAAAAATAATCAAAACTATTAGATGTTGATTTATTGCCAATATCTAACCACAACATATTATCTTCAACATAGTTAATCTGTTTTTCAATTTCATTCTTATATTCATTTAGGAATAATAACATTTCTGTATTTAATCTAATCTCATTCAAGAAAGGTTTGTAATTTGTTGCAAAAATCTCTCGCCCACTTCCTTTTGATGTAGTATAATTTAAATTTATATCCAATGATGTACCATCTTTTGAGTTATAAAAATCAAGTGCATATTTACTATATAAATTATAATTATAATAAATATTATTTTTTGGTTTATAAATATTAAATGCATATTTTGATATTTTATTATTTTCTTCGATGCTCGATACAACTATATTTTGATTTTTATTATCTAATAATGATACTAAGTTAGATGAATTAAATTGTTCTAATAATTTCTGTATTGTTTTTCCAAAATCACCTTCATATATTTTATTAATGAAGTTATCTTGAAAAAATGAGTTTACAAAATTATTTGTGGATTCCATTTTATTAATAATATTTCTAATATCAAAAGTATCTAATATTCTTTCTATCACTGTATTTATTCCTCTTATTAAATTTCTTTTTGCAATATTATTAGACAAGTTAAATTCGATAATGTCATAGTCAAAAGATGATGATATAAGACTATTTTGATATCTAAGTAATTGATTCGAATTCAAAAGTTCATTTAAATGTAAATACTCACCATCTATTGTTATATATTTTACTTGATCTGCTTTTTCTAAATTAAATGGTAAATTATACAAAATTACATTGCTATTTTTTACAGTTTCTTTATCTAAAAATATTACCATTGGTGTTTGAATAAAATAATCCATTAGATCAGATACCTTATTTATATTATCTTGTAAATAAAACGATGTATATGGTAATAAATTTGGTAAATAGTTATTATTAAAAACTATAATTGTATAGTCGCGACTTGTTGTTGTAGGCAAGTACTTTGTATAAGAAATATTCATGAGTTTAAAATTTAAACTATTATTATCAGTAACAGTTGGTTGACCTAAACTTATATTACCTGACCCATCTTTAATATAATAGGTTCCAATATTATGTTTAATATATTTGTAATAATTTTCATAATTATCTGAATTTATATCAGATATTGGTATTTTTAAAAATATACTATCCGATTCATTGACTATTATACCCGACATATCTACTTCATCATACATATTTCTAACTGTTTGGATTGATATTTTTTCTATTTTATCAAAATTTATTTCTTCATTTATATAGTAAATATTATCTTTAATGTTAACAAAATACGTATCATTTAAGCTACTCGATTTTGAGAAAACTATTTTCTTCTTAACAATAGTTGAATCTAAAAACATCGTTTTTAAATAATATGTATGATTATCATCTTTATTTAATATTATCTGTCCACCAATCATAATATTATTCTTAGTAACAGTATTATTTTTTCGAATAAATAATTCAATATTATCATCTAATTTATTACTCAAATTAATTTTAAATGTTTTCGAACCATCGTTAGTAGTACTTTTTGATTTTAATTGATACTTAAAATGTTTATTATTCTTATCAAAATTAGTATTATTTGTTAATACTGGTATTACGTCTATTTGTTCTGTATCAATTGTAGAGGCTTTTAAAAATGTCAAGTAGTACTTTTTACTTAAATCTAGTATTGTAGAAGTGTCAAATGTAATCCTGTAATTTGTATATAAAATACATGAAGCTAAATTAATATTTTCTAATTTATCAGTTGTGACTTGATAAGTAGTACCATTATTTGAAATATCAACTTGATAATACCTATTGTTTGATAAAATTAGATTATAGTCTGAATGTATGGTAGTTGAACCTGAATAATCAAATATTCCCGTATCGGTATTTATATTAGTAAATGAAGTTGAATTAATGGTATTGGTTGATGTAGTTGTTAGTTCAAATATAGTTGGTTTTAACATATATATATTTTCTTCTAAATAATAGGTAGTTATATTTACATCAGTTATATTTACATCATCCAATTTTCTAGCATCTACACCACCTATTCTATATTTATTAGTTGATAATTCAGTTAATGTAATATTATATGTTATACTTGCATGTATTATTTTGTAAATTGAACTCGTGTTTAATGTAAAATAATTTTCTTCTGATGAAACAATATTAAGAATATTAAATATTTCACCGTTAATTGTGCCAGTATTAATATTAAAATTAGACATATCCGAGCTTGCGGATAAATTCGTATATGATTTCCTTTCATTTATATTAATTGTATAATTTATACTATTTATGTTATTAAATAAATCATGTTCGACATAATCATAATTTGTTAATACATTAGAATATGTATTTGGTGTATCTACGCCCGCAGACATGTCTAATATATTAAATTCTGATATAATTTTATTTGGTTCTCTTAGTAACTTAAAATTAAAGTTATCAGTATCTATATATTTATCATAAGTGAATATTTGCGTACCGGTAACAAATTCTAATTCAGAATCGTTAATAACCAATGGATCATAATCTACAAAATATTTATTTATTGGTATATTAACAGTTACTATTATTTCAAAATTAGTAATAATTTTAATATAGTCTTCTAATATAAATATAGGTGATGCATCTTCGTATATTGTAGTAACATTATAATATTTATCATTTATTAGAAATTCAACTTTGAATCTATTATCAAAAAATTGGTCTTTTGCATCAAGTGTTTCATGTAAGCTTACTTTATTTCCATCTTGGCTAATTAATGTACTATTTATATCATATTTATATTGACATTCAATGGTACTAGTTGAACTATTAGAATATGTACTGCTTGTTATTTGTGTTAATTTTGTAATTGTTTGATATGTTGAAGAGTAATTTGAATCATTTGTTAATACACCTTTGTATGAATAATTATAAAATAGTCTATATAAATCATTCTTAATTTCTTCTAAACTAATTACATTATTTGGAAGATATGTATAAAACATATTAATTAAACCATCATGTTCCTTCATATTATCAAAATTCGGATAAAGATTACTATTTTGTACTCTTTTATATCTTAAAAAAATACTATTTGCTATTTTATTTCGCCACCAGTAAATAAATTGTATATTCTGCTTTGAAATCGTTTTAAACTCTTCAAATATATTAAAGTCCTTAATTAGATAAGTTAAAATATATACTAAATAATTATACAATAGTGTTAAATCAAACTTTTTGCCATGCGAATTATAAATAGTTGTCAAGTTTAATGTTTTATAACTACTAAAATTTGTATTTAATGATTCAAAAAATGTTGGATCACCTTCTTGTGTAAAAAAGTCTAAGAAATTAACTGTATTATATGTAAAGAACTTTTCATATCTTTGTATAAACGTATATAATATACTAAAAATATAATCAACATAGTATTCATTACTATTATTTTGCATAGTTAGAGTTGTCCATAGATTATCAACATCTTTTTCTAATAAATTAGATTGTTCTAGAAAACTACTTGTAATATGACTTGAAAACTTGTTAATGTTATTATTATCAAAATAATCAGTGAAAAAATCAGAAATATATGTATCCCATATACCATTTTCATAAGAAGTTAATGTTGATCCAATTACTTTATTTTCAGTTTGATCAGATACTTTAAACATTTTAAAAAATGTAAAGAAGCTTGATTGTGAATCATCATATAATTTACCTAAAATAAACAAAATAAATCTACAATTATATAGAACAGTATTTAGTAAATAAGTATTAATCTCTTTTTTATTTTTATTAAACAAATTAGTAGATACTATATTATGTGTAACAATATCAATATCTAAATCTTCATTTATAAAACTTGTTTCTGTTAGATAATCAAACTTATCTTTAATTTCAAAGTATTTTTTAACTTCATTAATCTTTCTTGAATTAGTAATAGTGAAATTTATCTGATAGAATATATAATGTTCATTTAAATTAAATAATAGATGATAATTCATGAATAATCGATATTCTACACGATGATTAAACCATTCTGTAAATTTATTATAATCCAATAATAAAATAAAATTATTTTCATTTACATCATCAATTATCTCATTAATAAATGAATTAAACCAAAAGGAATCAACAGTTTTCATATATGGAATAGATGGATGTTTCGAATCTTCATTAAAAGTAATATCTTTAAAATGCGATTCATTATTAAAATACTTAGAATATTCTTGTGATGTAATTGAAATTATTTCATTCGTATTTAATTTATTTTCACTTAATTTATGAGGATAGTATAACATATTTTCTGGAATAATATAAAAATTATTTTCACTTGATAAATACACAAAAGATTTCATATTTAAATATTGATAATAAAGTTTGTCTGATACTTCTTTATTAAATTCTTTTTTTTCGGTCTTAATCTTTTTTAATATTTCGAAATAAGGTATTTCTAAATAAAAAAACATATCTTTTAGTAAATCCCCATCGCGTTTAATAGTTAGTTCAAATTCAGAATCAAATTTCTTGTCACCATAATTTGTATGATAATTATCAATACTAAAATTTGTATACTTCATATATACTTTTTTAAAATGAGATATTTCCGGCTTTCCTATTAATAAACTATCTTCTTTACCAACTGTTGCTAATTGGAGTAAACCTCCTTTCATTTATTATTTAAATTTAGAAATTATTCTTTAGATTAAAAATTTATTCTCATATTTTATAATTTAGGTGAGTTTGTCATTACTGATTAAATTAATTATTTATATATTAATTTAATATTTGTGTTTCCAGAAGAAAAAATAATCTATTGTATCTTAATGTATTATTTAGATATAATTAGTTTAAAGAATTGTCCCTATTCAGAAGCAGCGAATTCTTTAGTAAAAGATAATAGTATAAAATCAAAAGTTACTATCATCACTAGTGATGAAAAAGAAAAATATAAGACAAAAGAAATTAATACATTTCCTCAAGTTTATTTAAAAAAAGAAAATAGTTCTGGCTCTGTATTATTAGGCGGATATGATAACTTGAAGACATATTATGACTTAGTACAACAAGGTAAGAATAAGAAAGAAACATTAGATTCTATTCAAATTAAAATAAGAAATTCAAATAATGAAATAGCAAATAAATCAATTCTAAGACTCATTGAACTAATGATTTAATTTAATTTGTCCATCTTTATATTCACCAACTTTCTCATTCTTATTATTAAAAACAACCCCATTTAGTTTATCTTCGTAAAAATAATCTGTACCGTCTAGTGACATGCAACTTAGCAATTCTTCTGTTGTATCAGAAAGATCAGTGGAACCGTCATTAGAAAGGTCTTTAGAAAGGTCTTTAGAAAGGTCTTTAGAAATTATACCAATTTGTTTTATTTTTGATTTATTTGAATACTTTTCGATTAACATTAATTCGTCTAGATCTTCTCCTCTTGCTATTTCAGCTATTAATTTTGAAGTAGACTCCATCATTAATTTCTTATGTTCTTTATTAGTTTTATCTAATTCAGATTTTATTTCTTTAGTATATTCATCTATCATATCTATAATTTTTTTTAATCTCTTTAGTTTCTTCATTATTATAGTATAATCTTTTAAATCTATTGCTTTTTATTTTCAACCTTTTTTTAAATTCATGTGATATATCGTGTGGTGCATTGGGTGGTACATCGCGTGGTGCATCGTCTGCGCATTGACATAATTTAACATTTGTATTAATACTGGCAGAATCCCCCCAGAAATCTACATTATTTAATGTTAAATTATTACACGAATTATTTACAATCATTTATATCTATAATTATAGAAACAAACGTACAAATAAATCAATTTTTATTTTACTGCGTGGAAATAAAACTAAGCGTAATTAAACAATTTATTAGTTTATAATAATATTGATATACTCTTTTAGAGTATCTAATACATCTAAATTATTTCTACCAAATAATTTTAATCCATGAAGTTTATAATTGAAGAAGCCTAATATTTGTCTTCTTACTTTTATATTTTTATCTTTATCCGATTCAAGAATATTTATCATATTCTTAATACTAATATCATAGTATCTATTTTTAAACATGATAACACATTCTTCTACATATCTTCTATCATTATTTGCAAATGGTAATCCTAAATAACAATCTGAACAATCTATTTTACTATATTGTAGTTCTTCTATATTTGTTTTTGTTTTACTTTCATTAATAATAAAATCGTTGTCTTTCAGATAATTTATTAATGACCTAACTAAATAGTCACATCTAGTAATATCTGAAAATTCTAAATACATGTCATCAACAAAAGTATTAACTAATAATTCATCATTACATTTTTCTTTAGTTGTCCATTCAAATATAATTTGTTCAATAATAAGACTAAATACAAGTGTACTAGAAGGCAATCCTGTTGCAATTGATTTATTAAATTTAATTGATTTCGAATTAAATTTTATACATCTTTCGGTATTTAAAAACATATATTGTTTTACTATTTTTTCGGCAAATTGTTTATTGACTTTTCTAGTTATGTTTCTAAGTAATAGTTTTTCCAATGCATTCCATGATACACTATCAAATGCTTTCTGAATATCAAGCAATACTATTTTTTTTCCTAATTTAAATCTAGTAAGTTTTTCTAATGCGAGGTCCTTGATTGAAACAGAATATTCTCTATCAAGATTATTCCTTACAATTACTCTATCGGGTAAACCTTTATTTTTTTTCAATATATTTATCAAGCTATTTGTCCAAAATTTATCAAGAATTTTAAATATCTTATGATGATTACTTAAAAATCTAAAATTCTTTGGATCCTTTTCATCGCCTTTTTTGTGTTTTATAAATATTGTTGCATATTTTATTTTTTCAAATAACTCGGGTCTTATACGATTGTATTTAATTAAATCATCCAAACATAGATATAATTCTTTACTTTGTTTATAATTCATAATAATACTTTTTTTATTTAGTGATAACTCTTTCTCTAATGCTTCACCATATGCACCAAAGTTTCCTCTAAATACAATATTATCAGATATCTTGTTCATAATTGCCTTAAATTGAGTTACATTTATATTTTGTTTATGATTAACAAAATTAGCATCACCTATAGGTGTACGCGTACTTGTATTGTCCTTCCAAAGATAACTTAGGTATGCTATCATTTGGTCATCTGTTCCTTTATACGTGATGAGTGGATTAAATAGTTTAGAATAATAAGCTGATTCCATCTTAATATCCATCTACTTGGGTCTATATAAAATAACAATCAATTTTTATTCTAATAAGTTCAAATATTACTATTATCTTTATTAAAACTCACAATTCTTATATTGAACTGGAAATGGTATTACATCTTTAATATTTTCCATTCCAGTAAATAACATACATAGTCTATCAATTCCCAGTCCAAATCCGCCATGAGGTACACTTCCAAACTTTCGCAAATCAGTATAAAACTCTAGACCATCTTCAGGTATCTTTTTCTGTTTCATCATTGAAATTAATTTTTCATAACCTTCTTCTCTCATTGAACCGCCAATTAGTTCACCGATCTTGTAGGGCATTAGAAGATCAAATGATTCACATGTTCCATCATCACATTGTTTCATATAGAAACTTTTAATATTAATTGGCCAATGAGTAACAAATACAGGCCCATCAAAATGTTTAGTCAACCAATTTTCAGATTCGGATGACAAATCATCACCATCTTTTGGTTTTTCTTTCATATCAGAACTTTGTAAAAGTGTAACTGCATCTTTATAAGTAATTTTATGAAATGTAGCATTCTTAATTGTTTCAATACGTTCTTTAATTCCTTTTGAAATAAAACTATTTAATCCTTCGATCTCTAGATTACAATTATCTTGAATATACTGACATATATATTTTATATATCTTTCACCAACATTCATTAAACTTTCTAATTCAATAAATATATCCTCAATCTCAAGATGTGTAAACTCAGAAACATGCTTTGAAGTTGAAGAATGTTCACTTCTAAAACTTTTATTTGTTGTATATATAGCACCTAGCCCACAACTAATAGCTTCTAATTGTAGTTGTGAAGATACAGTTAAAAACACAGGTTTGCCAAAGTGATCTTTTGTCCAATCATACTTGCCATCTTTAATTGGTAATTTACTAGCATCTGTCAAATCATGTTCGGTTACTTGGAAAACACCTGCACCACCTTCGCATTCATTAACTGTAATAATATTTGGATCCAAATGTAAATAACTCTCTTTCTTAAAAAACTCATGTGTTCCGTGACTAATAGCAGATTTAATTCTAAAAACATTTCCAAAGTTAGCGGTTCTAGATCTTAAATGTAAATAGTTTCTAAGAGTATCTAAATTCATTCTGGTTTTTGCTAATGGATATTTTTCAGGATCTACACTTCCAATTATTGTTAATTTATTAACTTGAACTTCTACAGATTGCCCCTTTGCAGGTGACTCGACCAATGTTCCTTCTACAGTAATAGAACACCCTGTTTGAATCATATTTTGTTGACTACCGTCGCCTATATCAACTTCATCCAAAATTAATTGAATACCTTCTGAACACGAACCATCGTTTAATTTAATAAATGACATATTTTTCTGTTTACGACATGTTAATACCCAACCTGAAACAGTTACTGTGTCACTTACCTTACTATTTTGAAGTATATTGTTGATTTTCATTATTATAATATATATTATAACAAATAATAAAATCAATCAATTTTTATTCTATTTATGTTTGTTTACACTATGTGTAAACTATATATTCATAAAGTGAAAATCTCGTCCTGATAAACCAATATTTGGTTCCTAACTGTTAAAGAGTGGTTACATTCTCTAATGTTTATTTTGTGCTAGTATATTCTCAAATGCTACAACAGTATAAAGAGGACGTAAATGGAATTTAGCACTCATTTTTGTTTCTTTCCCATTTATAATACGAGTATAAGACTTTGATACATCTGCATTTAGTTCCTTGTCTATTGCACGTGTATCAAATGTTAATTCAGGGTATTTCTGAATAAACTGTTCCAATACAGGCTTTTCCGTACCGAGATATTCTTCTGGTATTTCTGTTGGTACACCCATAGAAGGACCAATTACAAACTCAGCATGTTCAAAACCACTTGCATAATGACTTCCTTCTTTTGGCGAAGGAATCTCTATACATGAAATTGTGTACCCAAGGGGATGAACAAGTGGGTTAATTAAATGAATAGTCGATATGGGGCGCCCGCCTATTTGTACTACACCTAAACATATACCAAGAGGTTGTTTACCATCAATCGAATTAATTAAAGAATTACACACAGTACTATACTCTTCCATTGATTCAACGCGATATGCTAGATGATCGAGTTCCCATCCGGTTGTATCAATTCCATCTTTTGATAATTCACCTACTATATCTGTTACAAAAGATTCCCATTGAGAAAACATATCTACAGAAATTGTATTCTGTATTATTTTGCTAGCTGATCCTGCAGATTGATTAAAAACAAAGTTTTTTATGTTTAGAGCACACTTTTTAGATGTTATTTTAAATGAATTTAAATTATTAGGTTGATTAAAAATAAAATTTCTTAAATTATTATTTGTCATTATACCAATCTAGATAAAATATAATATTATTTTTTTATTGCTAAATTAATTGCGTGTTTTATAATGATGTCCGAAAAACGCAATTAATCCAATTGTTACATCTAGTGCCAAGTATCCCCATGCATTTTTATTCTTTATAATCGCATTATAGGCAAATAAGAAATATAAAAGAGAATGTACAAGTCTCATACAATTCCACCATATTTTCCCCCCTCCAACTTCTGGGCCTGTTTTTCTAGAATCAGTAACATATATATATAGAAACCCCAATGCAGGTAAAAGAGCTATATAACCCAAGTAATGTAAATATTCTATATTTATCTTTTTAGCTAAAATAGTAATTGATGTTCTTACACCAATACACCCAATTAAGAATAATAAAAATCTTTTGTGCAAAGTATTCATATATTATATTATAATAGCGAAAATATTAATTTAATATATTAAGTAGCTTAATGTTATATTTTTCTTGTAGAAAAAACAATATAAACATAACTACAAATATGTATGAAGTATATTTTCGAATATCTTGATTATCCTTTGTATATATAAATAGTTGAACCGCAATTAAACTTGATACAACTCTTATTGATAGTTTTAAAAGTATATTTAAATTAGTTTTCTTTTTCTTAAAATTAGTACCAATTACTCTTTCTAATCCATTCCTTATTAACGATCTTAATTCACCTTGAATTAATATTTCCATATATATAAATTGATATAATTTATATATTTTCTAATTGACTATTTATACCTAATAAAAATTCTATTCCATCTTCGATACTAGAAGAAATTAAATTTGGGGCTAATGGTGTGTTAAATTTTAATGCTATTTTAATTAATGGTGCTATACCAGAGCTTACAATTATTGAACTTGCTTTCATAAATTCTTTTACAGCTACTTTATTTTTATATATATGTTTTGTCATAGTCATAAAAATACTAATATCAAATGATTTTAATGCAGCCATATCAAATATTATATAGAACGACTGCTTGCTGGTAAATAAAGAATTTAAATCATGTTTAAATATATTTAATTCTTCTTTTGAAACTTTATCAGAAAATATAAACAATTGAATATTGAAAGGTTCGATTAAAGATTTTTTCTTGTACATAATACTAAAAGTTATATTAATATTTAAATAAATAAACTTTTATTTTGTAATGGACAATTTTAGTAGCTTAAATAAATCTACAAAAAAAGATATACTTGACAAATTCGAAGAATATATTAAAGATAGAACTAAATTTCATCTTGGATATCCATATAATCTTGATTTCGAATATGAAGAATTAAGTAGATTTTTTAAATATTCTATAAATAATTTAGGGGATCCATTTAATGCATCAAATTATGGTGTACATTCAAGGCAATTTGAATTAGAAATTCTTGATTTTTTTTCAAAATTGTGGAAATTAGATGATTATTGGGGATATGTTACAAATTCCGGAACTGAAGGCAATTTACAATCAATACTAATTGCAAGAGAAAATTTTCCAGATGGAATATTATATTCATCTGATGAAAGTCATTATTCTATTTTTAAAGCGGCCCATCTTTATAGAATGGAAGCTAAATCTATACCTACTTCATGGGATGGTTGTATGCGGTTAGATTTATTAAGAAGTGAAATAAGTAAAAATAAAGATAAACCTGTTATTATAAATGTTAATATTGGGACAACTGTAAAAGGTGCTGTAGATAATATAGATGGTATAATAGGTGTTTTAAAACAATTAAATATTCCACGTGAAAGATATTATATTCATTGTGATGGCGCATTATTTGCAATGATGTTACCATTTTTAGAATCAGCGAATTCAGTAACAGTTGATTTTACAATGAATATTGATTCAATTGCTATTTCTGGACATAAATTTTTAGGATGTCCAATGCCATGTGGTGTTATGTTAACGAGAAAACATTTAATGGCACCTTTATTAAAGCCTATTGAATATTTAAATTCTATTGATAGTACTATAACCGGTTCTAGGAATGGATTATCATCTCTATTTATTTGGAATGTTATTGCAAATAAAGGGTATGAAGGGTTTAGAAAAGATGTTAAAAATACAATGACTAATGCAAAGTATTTAGAAAAAGAGTTACAAAAAAGAGGTATTTCATCATTTAGGAATTCTTTATCAAGTACAATTATATTTGAAAGACCAAATGAAGAATTTGTATTAAAATGGCAATTAGCATGTACTGGAAACATAGCACATGTTGTAGTTATGCCATCAGTAGATAAAAATAAAATAGATCTATTTTTACAAGAAATTGACCAAATTACATTCAAAAAAATATGTATTAAAAACTATATGGATGTATATTGTCAATGTAATAAATGCAAATAAATAATCTATATTATTCTATATGGATTATAGATCAAAATATTTTAAGTATAAAAGTAAATATTTAGAAGTAAAAGAGTTATTAGATCGATTTTTCTTATATTAATTACTTCTCTTGAACACAATAATATGTTTACTATCTATTGATTCTATAGATATACGACTAAAATCATTTATATTCCATTGATATAATGTAACTTGTTCAGTATTCTTATTAAAATCACCACCTATATAAATTTCAGAAATATAATGTTCTTTAAAAATTTTATTAATATATTCATTTAGAATAGGTAGATCGTGATTTTCTGTTGTGCCATGTAAATTTATAAATAGATTTGCTCCAGATTTTATATAATTAAAGTATCTTGTAGTAAAATGTATATTATATATACATTCTCTTATTAATGTGGAATAATTTTTTTTAAATATATCAATAGATTCACTTATTTTCTTTTCTATCGTATATTCATGTGTTCCATTAGCTTCGTTTGGATATCTTCTTATTTTAAATATCATATTACCATATTGCGAGTTAAAAAAGTAGGGTTTATCGGCTTTAGTATAGTTAGTTGTATTTTTGGGTGTATATATTACAAATGTCAATTCAGATTCTAATAGAAACCGATGTATTATATCTGACAATTCACCTCTAATTAATAAATTGCCATCAGGTGATACATTGCTAACGAATTCTTGTAATCCAATTATTTGCACTCTTTCATTTGCATTAATTATTTTATCTATTTCTATAAAAATACGTTTATATCGTTCAATTAATGTTAATTGAATTGACGGATTATTTATTCTTTTTTCATTATCTTCTTGATTTTCTATATTCCAAACTAACATTTTGCCAAAAACAAGTGGTTGATGATTTGAAAGAAGTAAATTACCGGTAATATTTGGAATATGTTCCATTTTTGTACCACCATCTAATTTTTTTAAATCTAAATATTTTTTTTTATATTTCAAATAATTTTTAAAATAGGTATTTTCCATTACTTTAATTTATATTTAATATTCTTATTAGTTTGTTCATATATTAAAATGCATTTAAACTATTAACACAATATAATCATATATATGTTTCTCGTAGATAAATACCAAAAAAATAGTAATTACATAACATGTCATCAGGATATAATTGAAAAATTAATAGATACATTTGATTCTCATCAAAAAATTTATAAAGATTCTAAAGATCTATTAAAAAAGAATAAATCTGAATTCCGTAAAATAATAAAAGAGTTAGAAACAAAAAGTTGGAGATATTCAAATCTTCAACATTTAGTATTATATGGACCGAAAGGATGTGGTAAAGAATACGTCGTAGATAACCTGCTAAAAAAAATATATGGAAATATAGAAACAAAAGAAATAGAATATACAATAAGTGGGTATAGTAATTCAAAAGAGAAAGTAATGATTAATCAAAGTCGGTATCATATTATAATTGAACCTAATAATAATGGATTCGACAAATATTTAATACAGGAGATAATCCAAGAATATGCTAAAACAGAAAATTTAACTATATTCAAGTATAAAAAATTATTCAAGGTTGTAATAATAAACAAGATAGATAATTTATCATATTCGGCACAAGCATCATTAAGAAGAACAATGGAAAAATATGCAGATACATGTAAATTTATTTTTATATGCGATCAATTATCAAAAATAATAGAACCATTAAGAAGTAGATGTTTATTAATACGAGTACCTTTACCAAATAATCTACAAATAATAGAAACTTTGACTGATATTTCTATGAATGAAAACATGAAATTAGATAAAGAAGATTATAAATATATTTTAGATAATTGCGAGTCAAAAGTAAATAATACAATTTGGCTACTTGAGATGAAAAAATACGGTGTTCCAAATATTCATTCATGGAAAATAGTAATTGATGATTTAACAAGTTTAATATTAACAGATGAAGAAATAACTTTAAAATTTATTGGGAATTTTGTGAAGGCGGTTAGAGAAAAGTTTTATATTTTATTTATTACAAATATATATGTTAAAAATATATTAACATGTTTAATGACAAACTTAATAGATAAATTAGGTAATATTTATTTGAAATATAATGTAATAAATATTATATCAAAATATGAATTAAGAATATCATCAGGTACAAGACATATTGTACATTTTGAAGCAATGTGTTTAGAAATTCTGAGTTTCCTAAATAAAACAAAGGGTATTACCAATTATAGTAAACTAACCACAAATAAACAAGTAGAATATATTATTTAAATTTAATAAAATCTAGTAAGATATATATGACCACCAAATTATCAATTGATTTAGATGAAAAAATTAATTTAATTTATAATTTTAGTTATGAGTTATCAGATAAAACTTGTTATCAAGTTACCAATGTTGATATACATAATATTAATATAGATGATATTAAAATACCTCATACTAATGAATATAATAAGGATTTATTTAATGAAATAAATAAAGGTAGTTTTCAATTAATTAATTTTAATGAAAAAACAAATTTAACCATTTTAAAAAGAATTTCTAATAACTTTTCAACAAATATATATATTACACCTTATGATAAAAAAAGCAGTATAAGTAAAATGAATAATTCTAATAATAAAGATTCATTATTCTCATATGTTTTAAGTAAATTGGTATTAGATGAAAAAACATCACATCTACTACTTCCAATAATAAATATAGATGTTCAATACGATGATATTAGAGGACTATTAAAATCTTATTCATCATTCGATTATTATAATAATTTATTAGAAGATGATAAAATAACTGATGTATTTTCGTTGAGAATTAAAGAAAACTTTTTCTCATCAACTACTTTAAAAGAGTATATTGATACAAATCATTCGAATAAAAATATAGATTACAAGATTATTCTTTTCCAATTAATCCACACATTGTATGTGATTCAGACGGATTATCCAGATTTTATTCATAATAATTTAAGTTTGGATAATATACTTGTCCAAGAAAATAATCTAAGTTCGAACAACAAGTACAAACATAATGAAAAAATATTTAAGATAAAAAACAATAAAATTTTTATTAAGATAAGTTCATTCACAAAATCAGAATCAAATATTATACTAAAAACTACTGATAAATATGTTGGAAATAAGTATACAGATTTACATTATTTTTTAAACAAATTGTATAAGTTTAATAAGTTTTCTGGAATCGATTCTGAAACACAAGACTTCTTGAATAGAATATTTCCTAAGAAATATATTGGTTCTAGTAATCCAGATGAATTTATAAAACCAAGTAATATTTTAAATGATAGCTATTTTAAATCTCTACAATTAATTAATAATATAAATGAAAAAAAATCTTCTCATGGGATTTATATGAAACCTAATTCTAAAGAAAATAATAAAAATATTTTTATGACAAATTTACTTTCAGACTCAAAAAGTATATTGGGTAACCAGAGCGATACATATACTAGAGTCGAAGTACCAAATAAGAAATTATCAAGAAAAATACGTAAAACTACTGGTGATGTAAACAGTAATATAAAAAGAAACGATATAAAATATATGAATAAAGAAGTTTTAACTAGAACACTCAACCAAACTGGTGGTAGTTCTAGACAAGAAGGTAATGCATATAAAAAGGAGAGAAATAACCCGTATTTAACAAATGATGCAAGAGATACTTATGCTAAAACAAAACAAGAACAACCACCTGTTAGTAGAGAACCACCTCTTTTGGCAGAACAAAAAATATATGATTTAACCAGTAAAAGTAAACCCCAACCATATATTCCTACAGATATTCCATCACATAATCCATTTAATGCACATGGTCACCCATTACATCCATGGGAAACACAACCAAATCAAGTACATGTTGTTAAACCTGTGACAATGTCATTTGCAAATCCAGTAAGTGGCAACCATATGACAATAAACAGAGTTTACGAGGATATGATACCTGGCGATAGATTTGTATTTTCATTAAAAAGTGTATTTGAAAGAAAACAACTTTCTAATTTTTTTAGAAGTATGATTCTAGAGAATGGTGATGGAGAAGAATTAAGTATTTCAACCGGTTCAAAAAGAACATTATTATCTTATATAAAATTATTAGAGGTTAATCCATATAGCATTGATAGAAATCCATATAAATCTTTATCTAAAGGATTTTTATTATATAGTTCAGCATATCCATTAAGATATGATAATGACCGAAATAATTTATCTATAGCAAAACAATCAATTGGTGTAAATGTAAGAATATATGAATTAAGCGATGGTGCTAAAAGATGTTATAAATTAAATAATAAAATTAATTGTAATGACTTTGAAGTATGGAGAGATATTAAATATTACGAATATATTAGAGAGAATGTTATTAAGAGAAAGGTATCACCAAATTTTGTATCATTATATTTATATACAATTGATAGTAATTCAAGAATTGATTATAATAAATTAGATATGGTAAGAAATAAACATTTACCTACGAATATGAATAAATTAGAAAGTAATAATAATAATCTAGTTAATAATTTGCACGAATTCGATCCATTCCAATTACTAACATTGAGTTCACGCGGGGTTCAATATAATACGAATAACAAAATAGAATATATTCCAACTGAAGCTAAATTAAAAGAGGTTGGTAAATATTTAGGCAAAAATAATTATATGATTGGTAGTGGTCAAGATTGGTCCTGGACCGAAACAGGCCTTCAATTTTTATTAAACAAGAGATTTGTATTTACAAATAGATTACATCCGACAAAGGGTAGTGCAGTAAAAGTAGAGGAAATAAAAGCATTGGCTACCCTAATCGGTAAACATGATTTAACAATAGGTACTGGCCAATCATTGATTGCATTAACTGAAGCACCAAATAGTAATATATTACAATGGGCGTCTCCATTAGTAGATAATTTTGGCACAGTTCAAAGAATGACAGAAACTGGGTACCATACACCAGATGTTTGGAAATCAATATTATTTCAATTGGTGTATTCGTGTGCTGTATTAGAAGAGAAGGGTATACTTTTTCACAAGTTTTCTTTAGAAAATAATTTCTTTATAAAAGATTTGTTTACTAATTCAGAAAAACGCGACCATTGGATATATCAAGTAGGTCAGATGAATTTCTATGTACCAAATTATGGTTATCTTTTGATGGTAGATTCTAAATATGTAGATATTGAGGAAACAACATCGGAAACACTATTAGAAATAGCACCAGATAGAAAATATAAAATAAATTCTACAAATTTATATGCTGATAAGAATAACATAACTGATATAAGCGGTTCTATAAATGTATCATTTAAAAGTATAATAAATCCTGATAATTTCACAACAAATCTCGGAAAAATGGGTGGTGAACCACCGGACCAAGATATACTAGATTTATTACAAGAAATTCATAATGATACATCTTGTAAAAGTATAAAGGAATATTTAGTTAAATTTTTCCCATTTTTCTTAAATAACAGAATAGGAACTTCCCTATCAAATGATGAAAAAATGATAATATCAGTAGTTCCAACATATAATTTTAAATCTGGTGAACTAGTTGTTTATCAACCCAGATATGGAGAATATTGTTGGGCTTTATTCGTAGAAGGAAACGATAATGGAACCAAAAAAATTATACAGGGACTAAATAAAGAGGAAACTAATGTATATCCAAATACATTATTTAAATTCCCAGAGAATGAGACTGTAAAACAAAAAATGGTTAATTTTATAAACTATGATTCAAACTATACAATAGAAACATATAATTTAGAGAATTAAATGTGTAAAACTAAAATTATAAATTAGAATAAATATATTCTAATTTATATTAATAGAATGTCAAATATAGAAGATGGTTTTTTACAAAATAAAACATTTAATATGAAAGATTTACCGATTGCTTACTTTACCGAAAATAAAGATTCGGAATTATTAAGAGATCAACATATAAAAAATACAATAAAACAATCCGAAGAAAATATATCAGACTTGGCTAAATTCTTTTTTTGTGATGCTAATATGGATTTAATTAACAAACAGTTAATTTTAAAAGTATATAAAATATCAAATAAGAAATATAAAATACCTTATCAATCTACAGAAAAACTATCAATAATTATGAGATATGTTTGGATAGAATATTCAAAGAATCTTGATTTTAAGATAAAAGAGCAAATTAAAGAATTAAACTGCAAAGTTGTATCAGAAATATTGCCAAATATTATAACAAACATTGAGCAATTATATGGATATTTAGAAAAATATGAAGATAGAGAAAAATCTCAATTCAAACTAAATACTCTACCAGTAAGTACTAAAATGACACGAGGAACAATTGAGTTACCATCTACATCCGAAATATTTCAAGGAGGATATAAATCTACTTTTTAAATTTAATAATACATTATGTTTTATTAAATTTAATTAATTTTATTTAATTATTTACATGGCAATCATACCGTTGGTTTGATCTATAGCTAATTGGTAAACAAAGATGCAACCTCTATCAGTTGCCATTTCTTCAAATGAATGACCGATTTGTCCAATACCAGGTGCGCCGTTTATTTGAGTAATAGGTCCGTTTTGAGGATTACCACCAGCAGCATTTGGTTGGAAATCAATAACACCTGCAGGGTTATATAGGAAGTATTCGTTTCTCATTTTACCTGCGGCAGGATCAGCATGGCTCATGACAGCAGTAGATGAACCAATAACAATATTTTGGTTTGGAATACTCTTGTTTACTTCACTTAATACAACAGATCTTAGGTCATATCTATCACCTCTAATATTAATAACATCATCAAAAGTTACTTTTCTGTCATTTAATCTTTCAAAACCAGCAAGAGCTTGGGGTAATGCACCCATGTTAAATGGGGCAGCACCGTGAACTCTCATAACGTGACTTCTTCTGTCAACGTAGAAGATTAATACACCTCTTGAGTAAATAAGGTCAGTGTGTTTTGGGACAACACTTGCACCTTCAAGGAAATATTGGTATTGAGATAAAGCATCATTAAGGTTAACTGCAGAATTATTGGTTAAGTTCATTGGTAATCTTAAATTAATCATAGGAACAGTTGTTACAACAGGTCTGATAGTTTGGTTGTAAGGATTAGTGGAAAACATTTGGTGTACTGAAGAAGTAGCGACAACAGTAGGTCTGAAAGAGAAAGTAGACAAAAGTCTCTTGATAACAGTTCCGTCGTGTCTTCCGTAAATAAGGTCTGGGTTATCATATTTGTTTAATCTACAAACATCAATGGCTGATACGAACTCTCTGAAAGCAGTGTTATAGTATTGTCCATTTCTTAAGTGTAGTACAGAGTTCCAAAGTTGTTGTTGAACATTACATCTGTTAAGTAAATCAATAACAGGAGATGTATTATTACATACAACATCATTAGGGTCACTTACTAAAGCATAGAAAAGTTCATAATCAGGTCTACTGGTTAAAGCTTCTTCTTGGTATCTAGATTTAACAATGTTAGCCATGTTAGCATAGATAAAGTGATCTTCAATAGATTGAATTTTAGGGAAGAAAAGAGCAGCAATTACTGGGTGAACATGTTCTCCAGGTCTTTGGCCAAGTTCTTTCTTGTATTCGCCAGAAACAGCTTCGTATGAGCAATCAGTATATTGGATAGATTGTAACATAACTTGTGCGTGTAAAGGTCTAGAAACACTGTGTAATTTTAAAATTTCTTGCAAGTGTTTGTAATCGGTATCAGAAACCTTGAATTTGGGTCCTTCGAATCCGGTATTCATTGTACCTAATACTTTCATCATGTTAGTAGTAGGTCTTACAACATCAGGTGAACTGACACCAACTAATTCTTGTTCGTAAATTCTCTTGAATTCAGAAAATTCTTCTTCACTTAAACCATGCTTTTGTTTAAATTTGTGAGCTTTCTCTAAAAGAACGTGGAAAGGATAGTTTGAGTTACTATATTTTTCTCTAATAAGAGTAGCAAATTTCTTAGCTCTTTTAACAATTTTTTGGTGTTTTTCAAGGTATAACGTTTGAATTTGATCAACTAATTCTTGATTATCGTACTTACTTCTAAGTTTAACGAATTCATTAGCATCAACGTTTCCTTTGTTTTTCTTAAAAAGACGACGAACTTCGTCATCTACAGTGTTTTTATTGCCAGAAGGCTTTGTTCTAGAATAACTTGAATTATCCATATCTTGTATATATTGAAATAGAAAAAAAATTAAAAATCTTAATATATTTTTTAAATTATGGTTTTAAATTTTTGTATGGTTTAAAGTTAAAAGTTTTATTTTCTATATATATGAACAATTTGTGGATTAATAAGTATAAACCAAATAACTTAAATGAAATTATTGGTAATAAAAATCAAATTAAAAGGATTCAAGAATGGTTAATAAATATAGATACTTTAAAAAGTATGTCCTTAATAGTTTCTGGGAATCACGGAATAGGAAAGTCATTAACTTTAAAGTATATATTAGAAGAAAATAACTATCTTGTTAAAATAATATATCCAAATGAGATTAAACTATATAGAAATGATAATGACTTTAATGATTTTTTTAATTATAAAAATTCTATTAATAATAAAATAAAATTTACATCAAAAAATAATAATAAAAAGTTAGCTTTAATATTTGATGAAACAGAATCAATAACATTAACAAGCGAGAAAAAATTTATTACTGAAATATTTAAACTAAATAATAAAAAAAAAATGTTTCCCTTAATATTTATTTCAAATAATCAACATAGTAAATTATTAAATGATTTAAAAAAGAATTGTCTCGAAGTTAGATTTGTACCACCTGCTACGTTTGAGTTAAATCATTTAATCCGAAAAATACTTACTAACGAAAATATTAAGGTAGCAAATGACAACGTAGTTGATTTATTAATTGAATTTTCTCAAAGTGATATTAGAAAATTAATTAATATATTACAAGAACTTAATTATCATTATAATAATAAAGTAATTACCGAAGAAGACTATAACAACTATATTCAATTATCTAAACAGAAATACAACGAATTAGGATTATTTGAAACAACATTAGAGTTAGTTAACAATGATAAAACATATGAAACTATCAATCAATTCTATGAAAATGAAAAAGTACTATTACCTTTAATGGTACATGAAAATTATCCAAAGAAAGTATTAAATAAGTCAAAATTAAAAACTGTAGATGTTTTAGATCAAATGATTCAAATATCTGATTCAATATCAATAGGTGATAATATTGAAACGAGTATTTATACAGATCAAAATTGGTTCTTACAAAAAATACATTGTTTTTTCTCATGTGTAAATACTAATTTTTGGATTAATAACAGTGTAACAAATGATATAAAAATAGAAGATGTAAAGTTTAGTTCAGATTTGAATAAAACTTCTTTAAAAAATATTAACAAGAAAAATATTAATAATCTAACTAAACTACTCCCAAATAAATCATTAGAAGAAATATTATATATTAATAAGATTTCAAATCATTTGATTAATACTGATAGAGTTGATAATATTATATCTATATTGAGACAGTATAACTCTAATTTTAATATTAAAGATATAGAATTATGTATTAAAATTGATAAAACATTTGATTTTACTAAATTTAATTCAAAAGAAAAGAAATGTATTAATAAATTAATTGATGTTGTATAGTTATTAAACATATTCCTCAATTATCTTTGAAAGGGTGACTATTTGAATAGTATTTGAATTATTTGGTGGATTTAAAAAATATAAATCATTACTCAAATAAAGTATTAATGTATTTACCAACATAATTTCATCATTATTTAACATAATACTATCTTGACTAAGAATCTGATGAAACAATATCATTGTTTTGTTATCTGAATTTTCAAATAAATACGAAGCATTTTTTATTTTTTTTATTTTTTCAGATATTCTCTTATCAATACCAGGTATCATATATGCCCATAAAAATCGGCCATCAGGTTTTATAATACCATAAAAATTATATTCACTAGATATAACTTTATTATCACCATCTAATAGTTCAATCTGTTCTTTCTGTTTATTAAATTTAATACTATAGTTCTTACTTTTGTTTAAAATCTTTGACATTTCTTTAAATTTATTATCAGAATATTTCTCTATTTTAGACAATATATCTATATTATCTTTTTTGGTATCTTTAGCGGTATCTTTAGTATTCTTAAAATTCTTTTGTTTATTTAACCATTTAGAAGATGTTTCTTTCATTTATATTATTGATAAGATATTATTTATACTAGGAATATAAAAGTTTAAAATTATTCTAAAAACTTTTTTTCTAACAAATAATATATGTCACTTCAATTAGAAAGTTATTTTAATAGTTCCAATTCTAATAATACTTTATTGTATGCTGTTATAATTGCAATTATCTTCTTCGTATTTATTCTTCCAATATTAGAGAAAAAACATCTTGAAGAAGAAATGGTTGTTAAGGAAAATATGGAATCTTTAAAAAATTCTAAAAAAATTCGTAAATTAGATACAAACAAATGTTCAACTGATTGCTGCAACCATACTCAATGGCCAGTTCCTCACATGCCTAATAAAAAACCTAGTAAATATATTGGAAGTAATCTAATGTGTAATGGTAATGGCGGTGGATGTTTATGTGTTACCAAAGAAGATAAAGACTATTTATCAAAAAGAGGTAAAAACTTTTTACCATGTACAAAATAATAAAACTTATTTTCGAATTAATCAAAAGTATAAATTTTATTTAACATATTATTAATAATAGTTTAAGTAAAATATTTTTTCTTAAATTTTTATATATGAACATATTAGTCGAGAAAAAGAAAGAATTTACTATTAGAATTATTAATATACTATCTCCTTTAATATTAGAAGGGATCACGTCTATTTATAATAAAGCAAAAGAAACATCAACAGGTGATAATGTTTTAAAAATATTTCAATCATTCTTAAAAAGAATCCCTAAATGGGATAATGAGTTAATTTTGAATGAAATTACTAGAATTAAAACTAGTAGTAAAGATTATGAATTACTATTTGATTTAATAAAAGCAACGGTAAAATCAAATATGCATATTATTGTATATTCACCATATAAAGATTCACAACCAAAGATAAACTCGGATTATTACCAAAATATAGATTTTAATAAATTTATACATGATATTTATATTGAATGTGCTAGAGAAATTTGGAATAATCCATACTTATTGTATCATAATTATCCAGGTATTGAAATTAAGAGAAATCAACGTGATACAATAGAATTAATTAAAAAATGTATTGAAGAATCAATTAGAAAAACATTACCATTAAAACATGTTTTAGATATTTATTTAGGCGATGATATAATAGAACAAGTCCCTGATAATAATTTTGAACGAACAATTACAGAGATTGACGAAAAAAATCTTAAAAATCTTTTACGAAAAGATTTAAATATTAATTTCGAAAAACAAATGAGTGCTAATTCTAACTTTATAGCAAACGAACCACTTAATACATTGCCAATTAATACATTGCCAATTAATACATTGCCAATTAATACATTGCCAATTAATACATTACCAATCGAAAATAAGGATAATTCTAAGAATAATTCTAGGAATAATTCTAAGGCTAATTCTAGTGCTAGTTCTAAACATAAAGTCAGTTCTAGTAGTTCGTCTTCTGCGAAATCTAAACAATCATTGTTACAAGTTGGCGGCAAAGAATCTATGAATTCGCCAAATGTGAGTAATGATCTAAACTCAAAAATTTTAAAAATTTTAAATAATGGTGATATTCAATTATCTGATAATAATACATCTGATAAAAAAATAGAAAAAAACAAAACACATAAAGGTGGTTTATCTGAAACTAGTTCAGAGAATTTAATTACTAATACAATGGATACAAATTTACAAAAATTATTAAAGAATGACTTGGGGAACTCTGAATCGGAAGCATCAGTTAATTTTAAACCTGAAAAAAATAAACAGGGATACCAAGAAGTATTTTCAAATTCACATAATGATACTGCAAACACTCAAGAAAAAAACGATGAAGTAAATAAAAATAAATTTTTTAATAATTATTTACAATTTTAGTTAAGATTTATTAATCACTTTTATAGATGGCGATACCATATCAAGCATAGCAAATGATATTGATGAAATTAGTCCAATCATAATAATTTCTTTTGTATTAATTGGTTGATTTGGAATATATCTAACGGCAACTAATATAATAAATCCCATTAAAATATATTTAATAATTCTCTTTATTTTCTCTAACTTATTTAGATTGGAATTTTTATTTAAACTTTTTATTTCTTCAGAAGAATTGTTCATTATTAGTTTAAGTTAGAAATTATTTCTTGATTTACTTAATGAAAAAAATAATATATAGTATGCTTGCAACATTTATTGTAATCTATTGGTTGCAGTCTCTCGAAAAAAATTTTAAAAATAAAAAACAATTTGATAAATTTAAACTACCACTGTTAACAACTTCTATTGTCGGATTAGTTGCAAATCATTTTTGTAAACCAACAAATAATATTAATAATGGTGTAATTAATCAAGAAATATTCACTGAAATGGCTAACTTTTAACTAAAAATTAAATAAATTATAGATTATTATCTATAACTTATATAATGAGTACATTAGACGTACGATTTGGCACATCGCAATTAAGATTAAAAAAATTTAATATTAAAGATATGGTAGACCATGCTACAGTTGCAATGATTGCAAAGCGTGCTTCTGGTAAAAGTTATGTTACAAAAGAAATTTTATATCACAAGCGTTCAATCCCAGCAGCTGTTGTTATTAGTAGAACTGAAAAATTAAATAAATTTTATGGTGACTTTATCCCCGATTCTTATATCTTTAATGATTTTGAACCTGATATTTTATCTAGAATTTATGGTAGGCAAACTAAACTTTCAGAAGATAATGAAAATAGAGTAAAAGAAGGTAAAAAAAGTAAAGATGATAGACTTATGTTAATTATGGATGATTGTATGTCATCCAAAGGTGCCTGGGTAAAAGATCCTACTATTTTGGAATTATTTTTTAACGGTAGACATTATCATATATCGTTTATTTTAACAATGCAGTATTGTATTGGTATTCCGCCTGAAATGAGAAGTAATTTGGATTATATTTTTCTTTTAGCTGAAGATTTTATATCTAATCAAAAAAAATTATATGATCATTATGCAGGTATGTTTCCTTCGTTTGATATTTTTAAACAAGTGTTTACTGAAGTTACACAGAATTATGGTATTATGGTTATTAATAATAGAGTTCACAGTACAAACATTACAGATAAAGTGTTCTGGTATAAAGCAAAAACTGCACCCAAGTTTAAATTAGGTTCAAATAAATATGTTAAATTTCATAAAAAGTATTATGATTCCGAATGGAATAAAAGACTGCCTATTTTTGATCCAAGTGAAATCTTGGCTAAAAAACGAAATAATTTTCGAATAAATGTTAAAAAAGTTAAAGATTAATTAGATACTAACACTTGGTTGATTAGTTAAACTTTGTTTAATAGAATGAGATTCTAATTGCTTTGTACATGATTGTTCTTTCTTTTCATACTCCTTTTTCTTTACTGATAGTTCTTTAATTTGTTTATTAATAGACTCTAACTTACTGGATAAGTTCTCTATATCAGTTTTATTATCAGTCTCTGTCATTTGTTTCTCTAAATCTTCAACTGTTTTAGTTGATGTTACAATTGCTTCTTCAACATTCTTCTTTAAAGATTCATACTTTCTCTTATCATAAAAGATTTTAGTTTTTTCTTGGTTATCTTCATGACCCTTCATAATTTCATTAAGTTGATCATTTGCATATTCGGCATTACCTGCGGCTTTTGATGTTGTATCTGGGTCAAATGCTAACCATTTACCCATTTCACCAACAAATACATTGTGAACAGGGTCAATTTGTTGAATTTTCTTTGCATGTTGTGATGCAGAATCGAGGTCTTTAAACACGCCTCTAATTTTAGTTCCTGTTAAAGTACTTTTCTTTGTTTGGTCTACAACAAAACTTATACAAACAAAATTTTGATCTTGGGGTAACATGGTATCTTCAGTTAAATAATCCTTTGACATTAAAATATATACATTATATTCTTTAAAACAATATTTATTCTTTTTATATAAAAAATCGATTTATTTACAAAGCAAAAATATAAACCTATTTATTTACAGTACTATATCTATTGGAATCAAATTTTGCATAACTATTAATATTCTTTTTATCAGATATATTCTTTGTAATTGTGTCAGGATCACTATATCCCATCCAAGGGGTTGAATTTTCGAACATATTACTGAATAATACAGATGGTCTGCCATTATTTCTACTATCATTTTCAGATTGTAATCGTCTTTTCTCCATTTCTAATTTAGATTTATGTATAATAGTATCTTCAATCTTGTAGTTATAAGATCTTGTTATATAAATTGTTAATATTATTAAACCAAAAAATAAAATTAAAATTGATATATTGCGAATTATTTTCATATATTATACAGTCTTATATTATAAACTTTTAGTAATATTAAATTTAAATAATTTGGTAACAGTCCGAGTAAAAACAACATCTAAATAACTATGACGAACTTAATTTCTCAATTATTTTATCCGCATGTTCCTTACTATTGTGTTCAATAGCAATACGCATATAACTTTCTGTAAAAGCTCTAATAAAAGGTGAACTAGACTGGTCTGATTTCCATTGAAAATATTCATCTTCTATTAATCTTAATAAACCAGGGCGATACTTATTAATATGACCTTCGCATAGGTGCACTCTATCAAAATCGAGCAAATATAATTTTAATTTATTGTCAATTCTATCCTTACCAATTACAATCTCAATATCTCTTAAAATTAATTCACATTTAAAATTTAATAATGCACATAGTTCTCCTAATTCACTCATGCATCCAAGTAAATCTATTTGATATGTACCAAGTAATGTGGATACTTCTGGTAATAAAATAATACTCCCTCTACCAGCAACATAAGATTTTTTACTCAAGTCATTTGTTAACTTAAAATGAAGCATAGGTGATGGATTATTTATATCAGTATCAAAAGGATTATATACTCTATCAAATATTATAGTTCTAGTTTCTTTATCAAAATATAGTAATTTGGGTATTTTTACATTAGTAAATCTAGTTAATTCATCTTTAATAGTTTCTTGGATATGACTTTGTATTTCTATTTGTGTGTTTGTTAAATCTTCAAGTTCTTCTATTTGATATTCTTTAAATACATGAATTTGATTATCTTTTTTAGTATAAACAGATACTCGATACCCGGCACCTATTTCATATCTTTCAGTTTCTTCTTCTTTACTATCTGCAGAAATTAAATCTGACTTAATATATAATTCAAAATAGCCTCCTATTGATTTACTAACAAATACATAACCATTTAATTCATCTATATCAGATACTCCATCAATCTTTATTTTTAATTCTATTATATCTTCCATATTTAGTTTACTTGGTCTTGTTGAATCTAAACTGACTTTAATATCTCTTTTTAAACCATAAATAATTAATTCATGATCAACTATTTCAGTTGTGATAACACCACCAATTTGTTTATTTTTGAGTTCTAAATATTTATTTTTATATTTTAAATATTTATTTTTATATTCTATCATTAATATAAATACTATTATATACTTTTAAATATTCATATATGGTTCTATTAATTACTATATATGGATATATTATTTTAACTTGGTATTATTATCTATTTTCTCGCTTCTTTCCACACTTTACACAGAATTTGTCTTTATCTGTATTAAATTTGGCGCCACAATTGATACAGAATTTTGCCCCTATTACTACCCCTGTTGCTGCTCCTGTTGGTGGTATATTCGACATAAAGTAATTAATCGCACTCCGTTCAATAGGTCTTAAGTCATGGGGTAAACGGGGTAATTCGTTACTTTTAAACCATTCTAGTCTATTAACTTCGTTATTCTGAATTGATAACATAGATCTCCCATTTTCCCACCTAGTTTTATCAATATGAATAAAGTAAAAATTATTCCATTGTCCGGTCTGTCCATTCTGTTTTGGAATACACATAAACTCTCCATTTGTTAATTTACGATGAATTACTGTTCTTAATGGTAGTCCATATGTATTATTTGCTCCATTATGAGATTCTTCTTTAGCTTCTCTGTAAGCACAGTCTCTAATTGTTACATCACTCATTTCTCTCCTTCCACCAAAATATTGATATGTAGTAACCTGACCATTATAGTGATTAAGACCTAGTAAAAAATGAACTTGTCTAGAAGCATCTATATAATATGGTATAATCCCAGCAGCTGTAGCTCCAGATTCTTCAGGTCCACCAATTTGAGAACTTCCTCCCATTATTCTAGGCAATGTTTTTCCTGGGTTTGTTAAACTAATTGATGATATTCTACTACCTGAACTTGTTCCTGCACCTGCTGATGCTCCTTTTGATGGTCCTACTCTTGAAGGATGAGTTCCTTGAGTTAACGACAAACCATGATTTATACCCCGTGAATCTCTACATGTTCTACAGCAATAGTCCATTCCTGGTAGTGCATTATAACCACATTGATTCTTACATGGATTAACACCTCCGATTTGTTTATTTTTAAGTTCTAAATATTTATCTTTATATTTTAAATATTTCTTTTTATACATATATTAATATTTAGATATTCTAATAATAGAATGAGTAAAAGACATCTTATAAATACAACAAGTAATTATAAGGTGTATCACTTTAGATAGTCTTATATAGACGATATAAACTCCCATTTCAACACTTTACATATATTTTCCCAAACTTGTTCTTGTTCCTTTAGATTTCTAACAGATTTCAATAATGGAAAACTAATTAATAGATGATCTAATTCTAAAAGTTGACAGAATTTATGTAGTACATACGAATATGATAGAAAGTTTTTTCTACCTGATGGTTTAAATATTTCCCATGGTTCTTGTATTTTAGTAAACATATCAATAAATTTCATTTCAATATGTCTATTTATATTTGGGGCTTCTAAACCACTTAATTTATTAATTATATATGGTATATGTTCATACAAATTATTATAACCAAGCTTTTTTAATATTTGTTTCATTTTATCTCTATCAAGTTTTGTTAAATCTTTTATTCTATTCTTATTAATCTCATTTATTACATCCAAAAAAATAGGCTCTTGTATTTCCGTACTTTCCTTTGCTTGAAATTGATTTATCCATTCCTTGAAATGATTAATTCTTTTATAAGGAGAATATTCCTTTATTTGTCTATCCTCGTCTAGTATTACTTCTTCGCTATCACCACAATCTGGACATACATAACTAGACTCACCAATATCAAGTATTTTTTCAATTTTACAATCTAAACAATATTTTATTCTATTAGAACCGTCATCTTTCAGAGTTCTAACTCCATCTACACGCTGACAATATTGATCAAATAATTTTGTTCTTGATATTTCAACGTTATCTACATTTGATTTTTTATTATTAAAGTAATCAATAATATTTTTTGTTTCTGCAAATTCATTCTTTTTCTCGTCTCTTATCATATAATAACTACAAATAATTTCACCTGTCTTGTCATAATAATCTAATTCATCTTGATTTTCTTTAATACTTTCTATTTCACTCTTTAAAGTATCAATATTATTTAATAACATTGCTTTTTGTTCTAAGAATTTATTTAATTCGTCATCTTCTTTGTTATATGAAGATTTTGTGCTATTTATTATATTTAACTCTTCTTCTAATTTTTCCAACGTTTCTATTTTATTGGGTAAATTATCTTTCTCTTCTTTGAATATAATAGAATGTTCTTTATGCTTCTTGTCTAAGGTTGTAGAATCACGGTACTCTAATTTTTCTTTTTTATTCTTCTTAATCTTGAAATTAGACATTAATATATATTGTAAATCAACTTTAAGTAGTTATAATTTATAAATATCTTTATTTATTTCGGTAATATCTGGTACATTTTGAATTATTTTTAACCATTCTATTAAAGTACATAATGTTGTGTCATTAACTGACTTTGAAGTAAACTCTTTAATAACAAATGAATTATATGGATTTTCTACTAATATATTATTATTATTATCAATAATTAATGTATTTTCTTTTGTAAATTTTTTAGATAATTCTATATCATTCCATAATAAGTCTAAAGGTTTTTGAATTATGTTGTTTCTAATTACATTTTTATAAATCTTATTTGTTTTTATGTCAACATAATTGTTATTATCTCTTGCAAGTATTACAATTGTTTCATTAAATTGTAATTCAGATAGAATCATTTTTAAAACCTCTCTACAATATAGTGTACTGCTAGCCGTCCAAATACTTATATTAAAGGACGTAAATATACACTCTAAAAATTCAAAGAGATGTGGGCGAATATATACTAGTCCTAAAAAATTAGGAAGATGTAGTATGCTTATCGTACTATCATTCATATGATCTATTTCTATATTCTTATTATTATAAAAATTAAAATCGAATGTGTTTATTAACGTATTGTCTAAATCTAATATTAAATTCATTTTTTGTGCCATTTTATAATATATAAATTATAATTTTTTTATTATATAATACATAAATTATTAATATGATTCGTTTAAATAGGTGACTTATCTGATTTACATATTTGTCATATATTTGTGGAAAAAGTATAAGAATTTTTAAAAATTTAGATAATTGCAAATAAAAAAATATAAAAAATTTTGATTTTGGGGTAAAAATTACTTTAGTAAAAAAATATATAAGAAATTTCAAATTTATTATTTAAAAATATATAAAAATATATAAAAATTTTCAAATTATAAAAATATATAAGAATTTTTGTAATTAATTAATTTTTGTAAATTTTTTTTCTTATTATAGTATATACTAATATGGGCGGTGGCTTAATGCAACTCGTAGCCTACGGTGCACAAGATGTTTATCTTACCGGGCAACCTCAAATTACCTTTTTCAAGGTAGTCTACAGAAGACACACTAACTTTTCCGTTGAACCTATTCAACAAACCTTCCAAGGTGCTGCCGAATTCGGCAGAACCGTTACTTGCAACGTCAACAGAAATGGTGATTTAATCACTTCTATGTACTTAGTTGCTAAAATTGACAAAGGTGTTAGAGCCAACTACGGTTGGGTAAACAAACTTGGTTTTGCTATGATTGAATCATGCAAAGTCGAAGTTGGTGGTTCCAAGATTGATGAACAATACGGTGATTGGCTTAATGTCTGGGATGAATTAACCAGAGAAATTGCTCACGATAGAGCCAGAGATAACATGATTGGTAATGTTGATGGTTTAACCAAGATTAGTGGTGGCAGTGCCAGTGATGAAACAACTCTTTATGTTCCTCTTAAATTCTGGTTCAACAGAAACAACGGTTTAGCTTTACCATTAATTGCTTTACAATACCACGATGTCAGAGTTACCATCAAACTTAGAGAAGCTTCTGATCTTATTAACTACACTGGTGCTACCGCACCTACTGTTACCAACAGTGCCATGAAAGATGCTTTCTTACTTATTGACTACGTCTATCTTGATTCCGAAGAAAGAAAGAGATTTGCTCAAGCTGCTCACGAATACTTAATTGAACAAGTTCAATTTACCGGTGACGAAACTCTTGATTCCGTATCTCACAAATACAGACTTAACTTCAACCATCCTTCCAAATACCTTGTATGGAACACATGTCTTGACAGATACCAAAAATCCCAAAAGTGGATTGACTGGGCTGTTGATGGTGACTGGGAAGCTGCCAGAGAAAGATTTGCCAAGAAAATTTGGTTAGCTACTAGACAATCTCTTGATGCTAACGATGCTGGTAGTGGTTATACCTTATCCATGGGTGATTCTACCATGGAAATCGGAGATACCGCAGCCACCGCTACTGGTCTTGGTGGTATTGCTTTAACTTTATCTCTTAAAGTTGATGCACAAGTATTATTTGCTGATACTCTATCAGCTGGTGGAGCTGGTATGGCTGATGCCACTCTAGCCAATGTTGTTGTCTTAAGAAATACACTTACTATTGAAGACTTAAACACTTTAGTTTCTGAATTCACTGCCTCTTCTGGTTTACCTGCTGATGGATCTGCTTTCCTCACATCCAAACAAATTACTGTCAGAGATTACTTTAACTATTCCACTAACCCTAACTGCACCGGTAACCCAATTACCACTGCTAAGTTACAATTAAATGGACATGATAGATTTACTACCAGAGACGGTAACTACTTCAATTACGTACAACCTTACCAACACTTCAACATCACCCCTTGTGATGGTGTTAACGTATACTCATTTGCTCTTAAACCTGCTGATCACCAACCTTCTGGTACTTGCAATTTCTCAAGAATTGATAACACCACTCTTAATGTTACCACTTCTGCTACCGCATCCAACGGTGGTGTTTGCAAAATCTACTGCGTAAATTACAATGTTTTCAGAGTAATGAGTGGTATGGGAGGTTTGGCGTATAGTAACTAAGCAAAATCCATTTTTTATATTTTCCGATGGTTATGCCATTTAAACTAATAACTAATAAAAATAAATATAAATATAAATAAATAATTAAAATTGTTATAATTATATTTCAATTTTAAATAAATTAACTTTACACATCTATAATCACACATTTGGTGGTATTTTCCTCGTTATGTCAACTCAATTTTTAATAGTACGTTTTTCAGCTACTTCAATTGCATGTGATTTAATCCATTGCGGATCATTATATTTATCTACTAATGTCTGCTTTGCCAAGTCTTTTCTATTGGTTTCAATCGTTTTTCTTTCTTCTTTTGATTGTTTATTTTTCATTCTATTTTCTTTGTGTTCTTGTTTTTTAGCATCACTCATATTGGATTCGCCATTATTATAATATAATGGTATTTTATTTTCATTAATTTCTACAAGTTTATTAATAAAATCATCGTATGTATAATCTCTTTTTAGATAATTACATGTAGAACAGCATGTTTTACAATTATCTTTTATATAACCTATCGTATTATCATATCTATCAATTCCATTTATATGATCATCAAACGTACCAATTCCACATATATAACAATTTCCATTCACAAGAACATGATATTCATCTTTTGACAAAGTAAACTCTTTTGACCGCACTACCGCGCTATATTTATATTTATTATATGAACAAGCAAATCTATTTGGTATAATATCATAATCAAGGTTGCCATCAATCTTCTGATTATAAACAAGTATATGGTCAACTATCTGTAAAAAGTCATTATGACCCAACGAACCTTTAATATAATTACACATTTTACAACAAGTAACTACATTATCTTTAATATATCCTAAATAACTACTTTTACGATCAATTCCATTCAAAAAACCATTATCGTCTTTATGTTTACAATAATAACATGATTTATCAAATAAATTACAACATTCATCTTTTGACAAATCAAAATTAATACCTTTTTGAATAGCACATCTTTCATAATATTTAAATCGATTACCTTTACTTTTTTTTTTATTATCATATAGTTCTTCATGTTTGTCTTTATTATTATCTAACCATTTTTTGTGATTTTCTGCATTAAGTTCCAAATAGTTCTCAATACCAACCTCATTTATTTTTTTTGACCGGTATTTAGTCCAGTATTCAACACATTTTTCCCAATTGTTTTCTCGCCATTCTTTTTTAGTTTCTTGTCTTTCAGGTTTCATTGAATTTATTCTAGACAACTCTCTAACATGCTCTTCATCCCTCTTTTTATCTAGAATTCTTTGTTTTTTTCGACAGCTTAAACAGTTCTTAGTTTTATTATTTCGCGAATCAATAAATTCACTTTCATCGCATTGTTTTTGACATTTTACACATACATTACCTACATTATTTACTACTTTAGTCTGATGTCTTGTACGATCTTTTATTCGACTTTTTTCTAAACATTCACTACAACTACTATAATTATAATTAAGATCTAGAACTGCACGACATCCTCTAGTTATATTCGCACAACATTTTTTGTTTTGAGCTTTTACTTCATCTTCAAATAAACATCGTTGATGTAGGTTACAGTATTTATTTTCAATACTTCGTTTGTATTTACAACTATCCTTTTCACACTTAATAACCACAACATCCTTTTGTTTTTCAGCCCGACATTTCATAGTTCTCTCTTTACATTTATTACAACATTTTGCTTTATCTGCAGAATAAAAATGTTTTTTACATCCAGTACACAAAATTGTATCTGCTAACATTTCATCTGTATAATCATTCATATATTGATGATTCTTACAAAATCTTGTATCAACAACAATTGT
>Ga0233449_1000333_pt1 | contig 60401 bp, 60 predicted proteins | sample SI_124_October20_FD_183012 | JGI IMG/M metagenome (GOLD analysis project Ga0233449, IMG submission 183012) | Seawater microbial communities from Saanich Inlet, British Columbia, Canada - SI_124_October2016_200_MG | ecosystem: Environmental > Aquatic > Marine > Inlet | place: Canada: British...
TGAGAATAGGATTACCGGGCGCAGGAACCGGTGGCAAATCATCAGCGGTAAGAATTCCCACGACACCGTCCATAGCCAGTGCTTCGGATGGATCCATGCTGGTCACGTTGGCGTTGGGCATAGGGCTAAGTAGCATTTTAATATAAACCATACCTTCAGCGGTGAAATCTTCAGCATATTTGGCTTTGCCAGTGATTTTCGCCCGTACGTCTGGTGGGGTAAAATTTTTCCCTACGAGTTTATATGCCATGTCTCAACTCCCTGCCTGATATTTTATCAAATGACTATTATTTGCTTATCTTGATATTTTCATTATTATTAAGGAAAAAACAAGTAAAACATAATCGGACAGTGCAAATATGGGAAATAATCCACCGCTAAATGACGATATTGAATTTTCTGACAAAGATAAACTGGAATATAACGCGGCCCATTTACTGCGGCGTGCCTATAAAAATGCCCGAAAACACATGTTAGAGCGACTATCAGACCTTAAACTAACGCCGGTTCAGACGGCAGCAATGCATGCGCTGGTGGAAAATGGTTCAACATCGCAAAATAAACTCGGCCGTTATATTGGTATGGAGCCGGGCAATGTCCATGGCCTTGTGGAACGACTGGTCGCCAAAAAACTCATCACCAGCAGACGCGATGAGACGGACGCGAGACATTATGTGCTTGAATTAACGAATCTCGGTAAAAAAATCGCCGCAGAGGCCATTCCGTTAAGGTTTATGGCCAGTGAAGATCTGCTTGGGCCGCTAAGCGCCAAAGAAAAAAGCAAATTCCTCGAACTTCTGCTTAAGCTCACCTAGAACTGCCCCCTTAAAAAGGGTGAGGCCTCATACCTTCATAAGCCTGCTGCAGCATTTCACGGACTGATTTAACATCTACCGGCTTTGGGTTATAAGGCGTAGTTTTGACCGTTTCTTCGGCTGCAATATCAAGATCAGCTTCACGCATGCCAAGCTCTTTCAGGCTTTTTGGAACGTTTATTTCGGTGGCGAAATCAAATATGCCGCCGGACGCGCTTGTTGTTCCCATCGCCGCCATAATTTTTTCCATCGCCTCTGGCGCCGCCGTTTCATTATAAGCCACCGCATAAGGCAGCACCACGCTGTTGCTTTCACCGTGCGGTATGCCGTGATGGCCGCCGAGCACATGACAAAGCTTATGATGAATAGCAATGCCCGCCAGCGTGACGCAATAACCGCTCAGCATCCCGCCGTAAAGAACTTGCGCGCGCGCCGCGAGATCATCCCCATCAGCAATACTGCCCTTAAGCCCGCTCACAAGCGCCTTAATCCCCGTCACTGCATAAAGATCAGAAATTGGGCTTGTGACTTGCGCATAAAGCGCTTCAACACAGTGCGCGAGGCTATTCATTCCAATAGTTGCCGTATGATGCGCGCTCATCGATGTGCTAAGCACCGGATCATAAATAGAAGTGCGCGCAATAACTTTGGCGTCCCTACCGGTTTTTTTATGATTACCGATCAGCATACCGTAAATAGGCGTGCTTTCCGACCCGCACGGCGTCGTCGCCACCACAATCAGCGGCGCGTCCGTGCGAAGCGTGATCGCTTTACCAATACCAATGGTCGAACCGCCACCAATCGCCACGACAATATCGCAATTTTTTTCTTTAAAGAGATCAAGCGCCGCCATGGCAACCGCTTGCGGGCAGTGCGGCTCAGCCCCCGCGTAAACCGCCACACACATATCACCCAAAGCATCAATAACATGGGAAATCCGTGCGCGCATTCCTTGCGTGCAGGCGATCAGCACCCGCTCAGCACCAAGCGCCAGGGCCTCGTCTTTAAGACTAAGCGCAGCATTTTCACCAAACACCACTTTGCTTGGAACCGGGCTATAATTGAACTGCATTTATTTGCTCCCGCGCTTGACAGTTGACCTTAGGTTAGTATTATTATAATAACATCTAAAAATCAACATGGATTTAACTTATGAGCAATGATCTTCTCTCCCGCCTTAGCGTAATTGATAGCTGCGCCGTATCGGACGCAATGGATAGCCTTAGCCTTCCGGGGGAGGTAACCGGCCTTAAAAATCAGACCACACGCGATAAAATCGTCGGCCGCGTGCTAACGGTTAAACTCGGCACAGAAAAGCCAGCAGGCGGCAGCGTAAAGCATCTCTGTTCAGGCGCGATCGAAATGGGTAGTGCCGGGAGTGTAATCGTCGTTGAGCAAAGCACAGGCCTTGATGCCGGTGGCTGGGGCGGGGTGCTTTCAAACGCCGCGCAGCATAACGGTATTGAGGGCGTAATCGTCGAAGGCCCGTCGCGCGATATCGACGAAGCCGCAGGGCTAGGCTTCACCGTTTACGCAAGAGGCGCCACCGCAAGAACAGCAAGAGGCCGCGTCTACGAGCAAAGCTTTAACGAAGAAATTACCGTAGGTGATGTGTTGGTGAGTAAAGACGACATCGTCATCGCTGACGGCAGCGCCGTGGTCTTTATCCCCGCAGCCCGCGCAGAACAAGTAATAAAAATCGCCGAGCGTATCGTACAGAAAGAAATACTAATGACCAAGGCCGTGCGAAGCGGCACCCCCGTTGGCACCGTAATGGGGTCAAATTATGAAAACATGCTTGATGAAATGAATGATTAAGGAAAAGACGGGCCATGGATAAATCAAAAAAAATCATCATTTCGGGCGCTGGCATTGGCGGGCTTACGGCCGCAGCATGCTTACTTCAAGAAGGCTATAATGTCCGCGTATATGAACAAGCCCCCGAACTCGGCGAAATCGGCGCCGGCATCCAAACCAGCGCCAACGCCGTTAAAGTGCTCCACCATATCGGCCTTGCTGACCGCTTGGAAGAAGTCGCCGTCAGGCCAAAATCATTCGAATTTCGCCTTTTTAACACCGGCGAAGTGCTTCATAAAGTCCCGCTCGCCGCCGAGCATGAAAAAGCCCACGGCGCGCCTTACTATCATATCCACCGCAGCGATATTCATAAAATCCTCGCCGATAGAGTGCTTGAGCTTGACCCAGATGCGGTAATTTTAAATTCAACCGCCACCGGCTTTTCAGAAGACGCAGACGGCGTCACTCTTAATTTAAGCGATGGCCGTAAAATAAAAGGCGATATCCTGATCGGCGCAGACGGCATCAAATCGCCGATCCGTGATCAGATCGTCGGCGTAACCGCGCCGGATTTTACCGGCCAAGTCGCTTGGCGCGCCACGGTTGATGTTAAAAAACTACCTGAAAAATTTATGGATAAAATCGTCGCCATCTGGTGCGGCCCCAAAAAACACGCCGTGGTTTATTATCTGCGCAGCGGTAACATTCTTAATTTCGTCGGCTGCGTTGAAAATGATACTTGGACGCAAGAAAGCTGGACCGTAAAAGCCTCATGGGACGAACTAAAAGCCGATTTTGCCGGCTGGAACGAAGAAATCCAAACGATAATAGACGCGATCGATAAAGACCAATGCTACCGCTGGGCCCTAAACAACAGAAAACCGGTCTATAACTGGTCGACAAAGCGCGCCACAATCCTAGGCGACGCCGCCCACCCAACACTCCCCTACATGGCCTCCGGCGCCGTAATGGCGATAGAAGACGCAGCAGTGCTAATGCGCTCCCTAAACGCCAACGAAGACATAGCGCAGGCCCTAGACATGTACACACGAAACCGCGTAGACCGCACAGCAAGAATTGTACTTGAGAGCACCGAACACGGTGATTTATACCACCTATCCACCCGAGAAGAATTCGAAGCCGGCTTCGGCAAGAAAAACATAGCCAAAGAACGCGGCGAATGGCTCTACAGCTATGACCCAATGACCGTGGAGCTGAAGTAGAAAACCGCACACCTTAATTAAAGTCTACCCAATTATGATCCAATCCGGAGCCCTTATTGGGCGAAGGCAAGGCCAAGTGGCCGCCCGAGCTTATGCGAGGTGGGGGGAAGGCCGCGAGGCCGGGGGGCGAGCCCCCCATCAACAATATAACCTAAGTTCTCCAACCCCATTTCCCCCTAACCCCCTTCAATCATTAAAAAAAAGCTAAAATTTTATCGATCTAAGTTATTATTTTATATTATGTTTTTGCCTTTAAAAGGCCTTAATTCCCGCACAATCTCCTCGCTTAACAAAAAGGATATTGACGATGAACAAAATTATTACTCTCATTACGACTTCTGCTTTTATGGCAGGATTAATGCTCAGTAGCGCGTCTGCGTTTCAGGCAGCACCACCCTCAGCGGAAAAAGCCAAGGAAATGATGGAAGCTAAAGAGCCTAAAATGGCAGGCGAAGCCAAAGCCATGGAAGCAAAGATGGACGGCGAAGAGCATAAAATGGAAGGCGAAGCCAAAGCCATGCAAGCTAAAATGGACGGCGCAGAGAAAAAAATGGAAGGCCAAGCCAAAGCCGAAAAAGCCAAAATAAAAGAAAAACCACCCACCAAATAAGAAAATCTAATTTTAACAGCAGGCCGGTCAATGAATAAAAAATCATTACCCGGCCTGTTTTTTATCCTACGCTGTTCCCTGACATTTCCCCACACAGCCCATTTATGATCCCCGAGGGGGGAGCGCGCGAGCGCGGGGGGAGCTCAAGTAGTGAGCGAGTAGCGAACGATAGTTCCCCCCCTAAATAAAAAACTGGAAGCGCGCATTGGCTCGGGCGGCCGCTTGGCCTTGCCTTCGCCCTCATATGAGGGCGGCGGATTGGATCATAATTGGTGATGAGTTCCCCCTCGTCACTCTGAACTTGATTCAGAGTCCATCTATAAATGGATAGATTAACCGTGATGGAACATGGATGCTGAATCAAGTTCAGCATGACGAGGGGGGCGATGTTTATTGTGGGGCCTGCTCCCTGAGCCACTCCCGATACGCCGGACGCACAAACATCAACGACACCGTCGCAACCCCCGCCATCACCATACAAAGATAAAACGCGCTATCATAACTCCCCGTACTATCATACATCCGCCCCATAACATAAGGCCCAAGCGCAAACCCGCAGGATAGGATCATGGTGAGAGTCCCAATAGTCCGCGGCAATAACGCCGGACCATAAGCTTGTCTCGCCAGATAAGGCACATCAACAATCGTGCCACCATGCGAAAGTCCTCGCGCGACACAAAATGCGAGTAAAGTCTCAAACCCGCCGATCGGGAAAGCAAGCAATACGCCAATACCGATCATGATGTAGCAGATCATTACGCCTTTTATGGCGAGCTTATCGAACAGCCAGCCGAAGCCGATTTTGCCGAAAATGCTGATGGTAAAAACGAGGCTGAAGCCGTAACGCGCGAGGTCGCGCCCTAAGCCGGCTTCTTTGTCGATATATTCGACGGTATGTTGCAGCATGCCTTGGTCAACGAAGCCGATCAGGAATATACCGATGCTCATGGCGATGAATGTTTTTCCGCGCACAATCGCGGCGAAATCCATAAAGTGATCTGGCATTTCGCGTTTTATTTTGCCCGGGTCGGTGTCTATGCCGTCGGTTTTTAGGCCCATTTCTTCAGGGTGTTCGCGGGCGATCAGCATAAAGACCGGAAGGGCAATGAACCACACTCCGGCGCTGAGGATCGCCACCGCCATGCGCCAGCCATAGCCTTCAATCAGCGGTTCAAGCACGAAAGTGAGCAATGATCCTGCGGCGGCGCTGCCGAGTAATGCTAGACCTAATGCTAGGCCGAGCCGTCCTTCAAACCAGCGTGAGACAATCACTTTAACGCAGATCACGAGGCTGATCGAGCCGACACCGAGCAAGCTACCGATAACGGTGAGGTGCCAGAGTTCGGTGATTAGTAGAAAGCCGATCATAGTAAAGCCAACAATGAGACTTGAGAGAAATGCGGTTAGCTTTACGCCGTAGCGCTGGATAAACTGACCGACGAAAAAGGCGGCAACGGCACCCGCGGTAAATTTAGCGCTCGCTAAGATCACAACGTCACCACGGCTCCAGCCGAACTGCTCCCCCATGGGGCCATAGATAAGCGGTAGCATAACGGTCGGGATGCCGAAAATAAACATATGGCAAATGAAAGACGCCGCAACAACCATCCAGCCATAATAAAACAGCGCCGGCTTGGTTGTTCCGGTGAAATAAGGTTCTAAAAGCTTCACTGAATAATACTTCTACAGGAAGTTATTAGGGAAAATTATCGAACGCCACATATGGGCCGATGGGCTTTTATCATAGCCGAGGCCCTCGGCCGGTTGTTTGAAATTGCGGCCGATAATGTCTTCGAAATCACCGATTTCAACGGTTACATTTGGGTCAAACGAATAAACATCATTGATGCAAATTTGACGGGCGGACATATACCATTTGTGGTTCCTCGCATATTCGGCGTCTTGACGGATATATTCTTCTGGTACAAAATCAGGGCCAAAGAAACGAATATACGCTTCCGGATACGGGTAGCCCACATCTTCATCGGCATAAAAACGGAGTGATTGGTGATGTCTAATGGCCCATGTTACTTCTTCGTCGACATATGGTTCAATCAGCTGCGCACCCCAAAAACCGTGGTCGGTGCGAAGCAAACCACCAACGCCAATATCATGCAGCAAACAAGCGAGAACCATTTTTTCCGGTAAGCCGTTAATTTTGGCAAGCCGTGCGCTTTGAAGTAAATGTTGAACGGAGCCAAGACGCTTATCAAAAAACTCAACCAGTGTCGGTTTATCAGACATAAGCGGCAGGCGCGGGTCATGACCCATATGGAAATATTTAGTAAGCTTTCCGCCCCTGACAACTGGCGGCTGACCGAAGCCATAATTATTACAGATCGGCGATTTAACCACTCTGGTTTCAAGCTCCGCGCTCATGGCTTGCTCTAGGGCATCTGCTTTTTGCGACGCTGACATGACGGCGAGGGCCGAAGCACCACCAACTGATGCTAAAAATTTCCGACGGTCCATAATTTACTCCTATATTCTGATCTTTATTTATTATTTATTACAAGAAATTACTCGGAAAGATGATTGAACGCCACATATGGGCTGACGGGCTGCCATCATATCCTAAGCCCTGCTCGGGCTGCTTGAAGTTTCTTTCAATGATACCGTAAAACATATCAAGCGATACTTCAACATTGGGATCAAACGCATAAACATCATTGATGCAAATTTGACGCGCGGTTTTATACCATTTATGGGTTTTGGCGTAAGCTGCCGCTTCATGGATATAAGGTTCCGGGCTAAAATCTTCACCGAAATATCTGATATAGGCTTCCGGATACGGGTATCCCATATCTTCATCGGCGAAGTAACGCAGCGCCTGATGATGTCTAATTGACCAACTAACTTCTTCGTCCACGTAAGGTTCCACGAGCTGCGCACCCCAGTAACCATGATCGGTGCGAAGCAGCGCACCGCCACCAATATCATGCAGCAGACAAGCCAGCACGGTTGTTTCAGGTAGGCCTGACCGCAGGGCAAGCGCGCCACTTTGAAGAAGATGATTGGCCGGGGCCAGACGCTTTTCAAAAAATTCAACAAGTGTTGGTTTACCTGACATAAGCGGTAAGCGCGGATCATGGCCCATATGGAAATATTTGGCGTCCGGATTGCCCGGTGTGCGGGGCTCCTTACCATAAGTCGTGCATATGCCGGGCTTGACGACCCGGGTGTCAAGTTCCTGGTTCATGGCCTGCTCTAGCGCGTCAACTTTTTCAGTAGCGCTCATTGCTGCAAGGGCACCAGCGCCGCCAACGGAAGCGAGAAATTTTCTTCTATCCATTTTTTATACCTTAATATAAACGTGAATTACTATTATGATAATAACAGCTGAATTTGAAATTACAAGCTTGACTCCAACTTTTAATTATTGCTATTACAATAACACTTATAAACTGCTATTATAAATTAATTATATAACGGGTTTAACGAAAGGATCAGGGATGATAATAGATTGTCATGCGCATGTAAGCGCACCAGCAAAACTTTGGGCATATAAAGCAACACTACTTGCACATAGAGGCGCGCACGGTCGCGGCAAGGTGGTCATTTCCGATGATGAAATGGTTGATGCGCTTAATACGCCGCAAATGGGCAAATATGGTCATCTTCCTTATTTAAAGCATAACGGTATTGATATGCAGTGTATTTCACCGCGCCCGTTTCAGATGATGCATTCGGAAAGTCCTGCCAAAATTATCGACTGGCTGCATGAAGAAGTGAATAACGTGATTTACCGCCAGACCCAGATGTATCCTGAAACTTTCATCGGTGTCGCCGGACTGCCACAAGTGGCCGGGCGTGATATTAAAGACGTTATACCAGAGCTTAACCGCTGCGTGACCGAGCTTGGTTTTAAAGGCTGTCTGCTTAATCCTGATCCCTATGAAAATGGTGCAGAGGAAGCACCGGGACTTGGTGATAAATACTGGTACCCGCTTTATGAAAGGCTGTGTGAACTTGATGTTCCGGCCCATATTCACAGCTCCGGTTCGCGCTCTGAACGTACGCCTTATTCGCTTCATTTCATTAATGAAGAAACGATTGCGGTGAGCAGTATTCTTAAGTCAAAAGTTTACGAAGATTTTCCTGATCTTAAAATAATATGCTCGCACGGCGGCGGAGCGATTCCTTATCAAATGGGGCGTTTTGATAGCGGCTCCATGCGCGGTAAGGGGATGCGGTTCCGTGAAAAAGTGAAGAAGCTTTATTTTGATACGGTGCTTTATTCCGAAGCGGCGCTTGAGCTGCTGATTAAGGAAATTGGCGCGGGTAGCTTACTGTTCGGTGAAGAATGTCCCGGTGTGGGATCAAAAGAAAATCCTGATACTGGAAGGCCTTTTGATGATATCAAGCCGATAATTGACGGCTTTGAATGGCTATCGGACGCGGATAAAAAGATGATATATACCGATAACGCCGTTAAAGTGTTTAATTTATAAAACTGAAACCGAGGACTGATTAAAGTGGATAAGGCTAAAACAGAAAAATTAGCGCAGTATACTGATAAAATCAGTCCTGATAATCTTGTGCCGCTTTGGGATGTGCTGGGTAAACTTGTCACGCCTGAACCGAAAAGCCCTTGTCAGCCAACTCTTTGGAAATATTCGACCATCAGGCCGGTTCTTTTAGAAGCGGGAAGTCTTCTTACCGCCAAGGAAGCCGAACGGCGGGTGCTTATACTTGAAAATCCCGGTATGCCGGGCGAGAGCAAGATAACCACATCGCTTTATGCCGGTATTCAGCTGATTATGCCCGGTGAAATTGCCCCGGCTCATAAACATTCACAGTCCGCCTTTCGCTTCATCATTGAAGGCGAGGGTGCCTTTACCGCCGTTGAAGGTGAGAAATCCTATATGAGCAAGGGGGATTTGATATTGACCCCCAACGGGCGCTGGCATGATCATGGAAATGAAAGTGATCAGCCGACTTTTTGGCTTGACGGGCTTGATATCCCAATCGTTCAGTTTCTCGATGCCTCGTTCATGGAACATCATTCAGAAGATCAGCATCCTCATGTAATAGACGATGGTGATAGTGAAGCTCGTTACGGGTCCGGATTGATGCCCGTTGACTTTGTACCAAATACGCTCACCTCACCAGTTATGAAATATCCTTACTCGCGAACCAGAAAAGTGCTTGATAAAATGAAGCAAACTGACGAATGGGATCCGTGTCATGGGCTTCGGCTTATGTATGTAAATCCTGTTGATGGAAAATCGGTTTTCCCGACGATGGGGGCTTTTATGCAGCTTCTTCCTAAAGGATTTGAAACCGCCTCATATAGGTCAACCGACGCGACCGTTTATTCGGTGGTTGAGGGGCACGGAAAAACGAAGATTGGTGATGAAATGTTTGAATGGGGGCCAAACGATACATTTGTTGTTCCTAGCTGGTATCATCATCAGCATTTTGCAAATGACGAATGCGTTTTGTTCAGCTATTCTGATCGTCCTGTACAGCAGGCTCTCGGGTTATGGCGCCAAGATCGCGGAAATAGATAGATAAGTTTAAATTATATAATAAAATCAGGAGTTTAAGTCATGGGTTACGTTGTTGAGCCACCCGAAGTTACAAGTGTTGCCGTTCACGGTTCTGATGACCGTTTTCCGGTTCGTCGGATTTATTGTGTGGGACGCAACTACGCCGCCCATGCCCGCGAAATGGGACATGACCCTGACCGGGAAGTGCCATTTTATTTCACCAAGCCAAGAGATGCTATTGTTGAAAATGGCGCTGATGTTCCATATCCCACACTGACTGAAAATTACCATTTTGAAGCAGAGCTTGTGGTTGCGATAAATAAAAGCTGTACTAATGTCAGCGTGGAAGATGCCCTTGATCATGTATATGGTTATGCGGTTGGTAATGACCTGACGCGCCGTGATCTTCAAGGAGAGGCAAAGAAAAAAGGACGCCCGTGGGACGTGGGTAAAGCATTTGATAATTCCGCGCCATGCGCCGAAATTCATACGGTGGATCAAGTCGGCCATATTGAAAATGCGCGTATCTGGCTTTCTGTTAACGACGAGATCAAACAAGACAGCGACGTTAATAAGCTGATCTGGTCAGTGGCAGAAGTGATCGCGAACCTTTCAACACTCTTTACCCTAGAGACGGGTGATTTAATTTATACAGGAACACCAGAAGGCGTTGGCCCCGTAGTTAAAGGTGACGTTATTAAAGTTGGTGTTGACGGACTTACAAGTTTGGAAACGAAAATTGTCTAATATCATATTACATGGATTTTGGCGCAGCTCAGCCTCTTACCGGGTGCGTATTGCGCTAAATTTAAAAGCCATAGAACATGTTCAGCAAAATTATGTGCTGGGCAAAAAAGGACATAAAGTGGAAGAGTTCATCTCTAAGAATCCACAAGGTCTGGTGCCTGCACTTGAGCTGGATGGCAAGGTAATTACACAGTCTCTGACCATTATTGAATATCTTGATCATCTAAAAGAAGAAAATAGATTGCTTCCACTGGATGCGGATGAGCGGGCAAGAGTTCAGTCAATCGCTTATGCCATTGCCTGTGAAATTCATCCGCTCAACAATTTGCGCGTTTTGCAGTATCTGAAAAATGATCTGGACCTGGATCAGGACGGCGTGAACACATGGTATCGCCACTGGGTGGCGATTGAATTCACCGCGCTTGAGAAAAAACTTAGCTCAGAATCTGAGACTGGTACATTCTGCCACGGCGATAAACCGGGATTTGCAGATTGCTTCCTTATTCCGCAGATATATAACGCTCAACGTTTTGAATGTGACTTATCAAAATATCCGACAATTATGCGCATTAATGACGCCTGCTTGGCGCTGGATGCTTTTAAAGATGCCGTGCCGGAGAACCAACCGGACGCGTTATAATACTATAATCAGGAAAGAAATATGGGTAAAATTGATTATGATAAATCAAGAAGGATTGTTCGCCGTACAAACGGTAACAACCCCTATTCTCCATTATTTCAGGAACGACTTACACCAAAAGCCAAATGGTACTTTTTTATGCGTACCAAAGTGCTGTCGGCCATGCGCGACGCGGAAGTTAATCCCCGTGCTCTGCCAACCCGTGATCAGTGGGTAAATAGTGATCTGATTAAGGAAATGACTAAAGACCTTGGCGCTGAGGTTGTTGGTATTGCCAAATATACCCCGAGCATTATGTATCAAGACGCTAAAATTCAGGATCATAAGACGGTTATTATTTTTGGCATGGCCATGAAATATGACCTGATGGTTGATATTGGTGCGGAAAGTCAGGAAGAAGTACACCGTGTTTATTTTGAGCTTGATGAAATAGGTGTGCGACTAGCGCAGCGCATCGGCTCCATGGGATTTGAAGCCAGAACCCATCCAAACGCGGGTGATTTCCCACTTCCTGCCTACGGCTACCTTGCTGGACTTGGTGAAGTGGCAAAACATGGAAGTTTAGTGTCGCCGGAACTAGGCAGTTCATTCAGATTATCTGCTGTATCAACGGATATGCCACTGGATATAGATGGTGTTCAGGATTATGGCATGGACGAGATTTGCCAAAAGTGTGGCATTTGCGAACGGTTTTGTCCTGGCGGAGCAATTACGCCGGAAAAAAGGGAAGTGGCAGGCGTCACCCGCTGGCATGTGGATAGTGATAAATGCCAACCTTATTTTTCACGGTTATATGGCTGTAAAATTTGCCTTTCTGTCTGCCCACTTACGGCGCGGGCACCGGACCTTCGTTCAAGTTATAAAGAAATGTCAAAATCGATCAAGGATGCCAAAGACGCCGATGGTATGCTAAAAATGATAGATGAAAAAGACAGCCTTAATACGGAAGCCTTCGATAATATTCCTTATGACGCAGAGGATTTTGGCGGTCCATATATTAAAGTAGCGCGAGAAGCCCGCGACGATAAAAACAGTCCGATTATATTTGATAAGGATAAAAACAGGGAGAAATAACATGGCATTGGCCTCGAATGAAGAAGGAATGCAGGACATCAAAGACAACTGGCGGATTATTTTAGCGGCCGGACTTTGTCTATTTTTCATGTTTGGTGTTCCTACCTTTATGTTTCCGTGGATTTATCGCGAAGTGATAGCCGAATTTGACTGGAGCCGCGCTCAGGCAACTGATGTTATCTCGGTTAAATTCCTTGTCGGGGCACTCTGTGCCATTTTGATCGGTTGGGCAGTTGATAAGTTTGGTCCTCGTAAAATAACTATATTGGCTTGCCTCATTGGTGGCAGTGCCATGCTATCCTTTACGCTATTAACGCCGGCAGGGGTTGCGGGCATTTCGGCACATAATTTTTACATGATGCTCGGCGGGTTTCTCGGGCTGTCGTCACTGGGAATTATGATATCCACCAAAACATTACTTGGCCGGATGTTCGAAGGTAATATGGGTACTGCTCTTGGCCTCGCACTGGTTGGGACCAGTTTGGCTGGCGCAGCTACACCTTTCTTGTTTGGCTTTTTAAAAGACGCTTATGGCTGGCGCGAAGCGATTGCCATATTAAGTATGGGTATTTGGTTTGTAGCGCTGCCGTTTTATATTTTTTCAGTGAGGGAAGAAATCGGCGGTAGCGTGGAAAAAGCAACATCCTTAAAAACGACCACAAAACCTGACGACGCAGTATCGATTAATGATTTTCTAAAGGGCAGAAATTTCTGGCTTATCGTCATTGGCCTTCCGCTGATTGCGATGGTCGATATGGGCGTTGCTCAGCATTATGTGCTTTATATGAGCAATGACCTTGGGCTTGATATTACTATGGTCAGGACTGGGGCTACAATTATGGCTATCATTGCCGCTGCAGCAAAAGTTGGCTTTGGCAGGCTTTATGATAAAACCTCAACCAAGGGCATAGCATTTACCTATATTCTTTTGGGCTTTGCCGTACTGCTTTTATTTCCCGTCGAAGGCTTTGTTAGCATGATGGTTTGCCTGGCCATTAAGGGGACTGCCCACGGTGGTTTGGTGGTTGATGTGCCAGTTGCAACAAAACATTGCTACGGTGCATGGGGCATTGGTAAAAAAATTGCCATATTTACGATGGTATATGGTTTTGGCCTTTCCGGCGGCCCGCGTTTTATGGGTATGATCTATGATACTTACGGCAGTTATACATATGGATTTATCACGCTTATATGCCTTTCCATTATTGCGGCTATTTTAATGTATTTCGTTAAACCTGATTACTGGCTTAAAACGAAGGCAGGGAACGAGTTACGCTCAAACGAAGCCACGCAGGCGCTAAAAGCCTGATTTCAGATAAGCTGTTGCTTTATAGAGAAATATATTTCAAGTGTATTTGGCTACTTTGATCGCCATTCGTCACTCGCCGACTTGATCGGCGAGTCCATTCAGAACCAGATAATTACAACAACTCCCCGAATGGATTCGCCGATCAAGTCGGCGAATGACGAGGTGTATTGTAAATATTTATGATCCAATCCGAAGCCCTCATATGAGGGCGAAGGCAAGGCCGACCGGCCGCCCGAGACTTTTCGAGGTGGGGGGAAGCGCGCGAGCGCGGGGGGCGAGCCCCCCATTAAATAAAAAACCTAAGTTCTCAGAACCCCTATTTCCGCAGAGCGGGAAAACAATTTACTCTGACCCCATTGATCGGAACTTGACAAACAGCCATAAGATGTGGTCGAGTTGTTATTAACAAAGAGTTAATTTTATATCATATTTTAACTGAGATGCTGATCTTAAGGTATCTATTGGGGAAAGCAGTGGCAGAAGCCGGTTTTAATAATAAAAGTCCATCAAATGAAAGCGCCATTTTAGACGCAGCCCTGCCTCGACATTTTTCCGTTAATTTTTATCAAAATTCATTTTTCCTCATTCCCGACAAGTCTCCCAACCAATGCCTTAGTATGACCGTATTCGAGTGCTTCACTCGATGGTTAAACAAAGGGAGAAATTAGATGAAAATGGAATTGAATACTCATGCTGGCATGTCTGCAAAAATTCTATGTAAGGGAGATGCCTGATGTCCCCTGAAATGAAAGATTATATTGAGAAGTTGAAAGCCGAAGGTGATTTTCGGACGGAGGGATTATATCTCTACACTCGGTCAGCTTTTAGAGAATTACTTCTTTCATTTACTGTCATGATATTTGTTTTTGTAGTAACGAGCAATGTTTATATACTTATAGTATCGTTTACTGCTTCTTTTCTTATATTAAAAATTCATAAAACCTATTTTGCTAAACCATATTCCCCCTATAATGAATGGGAATACGTTGATGGAGAAGTTTGGCGGTCTGCTTATAATTGGTTAATAGCGCCTTCATCCTGCTCATGGGATTTTACTAGTAGGTATACTGTGGATGGGAAGGAATACAAAGTCAGAACAAAATTAGGTTTGGGTAAAAATGGCCCTTTTATGGGGGACCATTACCTCTTGTAGGGTCAAAAATTATCATTTTTTACGATAATAATGATCCAGCTAATTCGGTAGCTCTTGTGCCAAATATATTTTCAGGCACTTGTCTAAAACAATCTCGTTACAAAACAATTATGAAACATTACTTTGGGAGTAATTGAAATGACTACACCTGTAGAATATTATGATCGGTCTGACACCACTGTTGACACATTGTCTTATAATGTCGCAGCATCGGGCATCGTAATCGGGGGTAATCGGGGTAATCGGGGGACAGTATACCTATTTAAATAATTAATAGGTATACTGTCCCCGAATTAATTGATTTCCCGCTCTGCGGAAATTGGGGTTCTGAGCACTTAGGTTATTATTTTAATGGGGGGCTCGCCCCCCGCGCTCGCGCGCTTCCCCCCCACCTCGCATAGGCTCGGGCGGCCGCTTGGCCTTGCCTCAGCCCTTTAAGCGGGCTTCGGATTGGATCATAATCGGGGAGGTTTTAAATACAATTCCAGAGCCATCAAAAGCTTAAAGCCGACTGAGTATTCGCCTGTTCCAGAAAAAAGCTAAAATTGATGCCACTATGTTTGATAGGCATATAGCCCCGAAAATTCCTGCAAGTCCCCAATTTGCTCCGCCATATATAGCGAGCGGCACTTGAAGAATAATGGCGCGCACAAAAGAAATGCTCGTGCCCGGTAAGGGGCGGCCCATTGCGTTTAGTCCAGACGTTATGTTTCGCACTAATCCAAAGAAGCCATAACTTATCGGCACAATATACATATAGAGGGTGGCGATCTCGACCACTTCGGGTGTGTCATTAAAAAAACGGGCCATCATTTCCCCGACCAGAGCAATAACGAGTGCCAGAAATAGCCCCCAGGAAATACAGAAATAAGCACAGTAGCGCACCGCAATTTTCATGCGCTTAAATTTTTCCGCTCCCATATTCTGACCCATAAAGGGCGCAATGGCTGCGGCTGCGGCAAAGAATGTTATCCGGCAAATAGCCTCGACATTATTAGCGATATTAAAGGCGGCGACGGCATTGGTGCCGTATGTGGCGACCATTGCGGTGATGACACCGATGGCAAAAGGTGTGATCAGGTTGGTGCAGGTGGCGGGTAGAGCCACATGCAGCAAGGTTTTTGAATTGTCAAAAAAATGGCCAAGAATATTTTTGCTATAATCAAGCAAGTCAAATTCAAATTTTAAATAATAAAAGGCTGATATCAGCGTCATCAGGCGCGTTAGAATGGTAGCAATAGCGGCTCCTTTTAAGCCGAGCGCCGGGATCATATAAAATCCCATAATTAATATCGGGTCTAAAATCGCATTTATAATTGATGCATAAATCATGATCCGGCTTTGAAGTCCGGTTCTTCCCATGGCTCTTATCTGACCGAGGCTGACCATAGGCACTATTATAAGAAAAATGCCCGGCCACCATATTTGCATATACTGCCAGATGCGCTCCAAGTCGGCTTTATTCGCCCCAAGCATGCGAAAAAGCTGATCATTAAAAGTAAGTCCAATGATTGTAAGCGCAATTGAAAGTAGTAATGATAGAAGGATACTGTTACTGGCGATATTACGTATAAATGTGGGGTCGCCTTTACCGAGTGCGCGCGACAGAACGGACGATGTTCCCATGCTCATTCCGACAGACGCCGATACAATTGTCATGACGACAGGGTTAACAAAACCCATTGCGGCCAACTCGGGGACGCCGAGCTGGCCGATAAAATAGGTATCAACAATATTAAATGCCATTGTTGCGGCAATGCCACCGACCATCGGCCAACCCATGTTCCATAAATGCTTACCGACAGGGCCGGTGGTTAAATCAATATGTTTTCGCTGCTTCTTTGCAGGTATGTTGATTAATAGTCCCCTTCAAGATCAAGAAAATCCGAGATTAGCTCTCTCGCATGACTTAAATCAGTATTGCGCCATGCATTGGCAACCATGACATTGGGATCGCCCGAATGCAAGCGTTCGTACATTTGCTGACGTGACCCGAAACCGTCTCCGGTAAGATCCCAGGCAAATTTACAAAGCTTATGACGGTCGAGCGGTGAGCTCTCTTTACCGCGCATATAAACATCAAGATAATCTTTAATTTCAGGATTATCCCAGTCTTTCGCAGTGGGAAGGAAGATGAGTGAACTGGTACCGATATGTTCGACTAGTTCAATGAAACGTTCTGAAACCATTGTGGTAAAAGCGCGTCTTTCCGGTGCTTTGGCCGGTTTATAATTTCCGGCGGCGGTTTTGCTTGCTTTTAGAAGTGATAGCTCAAAACTTGAGCGGATAGCGCCGGTAAAGGTGCACATTTCACCTAGTTTGGCGACCACCTCCGGTCTTTTGATAATGCCTGATGTTTTGGCAAGCATTTCAGCAATAGCACATAAGATTTCCATACGAAGAATTGAAAGTGATCCACCGGCAAAACTGGCCCATGTCATAACACCGCTTCTGAAAAGCTGATTAGCCATAACAGGTTCGCGGTACAGGAAAACCCGCTCCCACGGGATAAACACATCATCAAACACTATCAGGCTGTCCACTTCGTCGTAAACGGCCGATGCAGGGTGATCAAGTGGGTCGCGCCCACCGTAACTTTCACGGGCAATCTGGCTCAGGCCCGGTGCATCACAAGGTACTGTAAACCACATAGCATATTCTTTTTCTTCCGGTTTAAAGCCGTAAGTAGGGCAGATCATAATCTCATTGGAAAAAAGTCCGAATGTGTTAAAGCGGGCGCCGCGAACAATGATGCCGTCATCGCGTTCTTTAACAACACGGACACAGCGGTCTGGATCTTCTGGCGGACGCAGTGATTTATCCATGCAGGGATCATGTAGTCCGTGGGAAAGACACAAATCATTCTGTCTAGCATATTGTAGATAGCTTTCCGCATTTTTAGAAAGCTCAGGATTTAATTTTTCCAGCTCATGGCGTAAATCATAAACACCAACGGTCATACTGGCGACGAAATCAGGCAAGCGTCCGAGCATGCCCATAGCATCATTTACCCAAATTTCGGTATTGCCTTTTCTGGCTTCGAGTACTTCAAGGGTGTTTGGTGCGGCATATGAATAAGAACAGCGGACACCGTCTTCATCAACAAAGCTCATTTTGTCCTGATATTCAGGATCATGCTGTTTATCATAGGTCTCAGCAATTTTATGGGCCATATCTTTAAAGGCTGGATGGGTGGTGACATCTTCCACGCGCTCACCTTGATAGTAGATCACACGGCCATCTCTAAGGCTTTCTAAAAACTCGGCGCCATTTTTAACGCCTTTGCCTTTTACCCCTTTATAGGATGGCATTTCTTCTGCCCGTTCTGTGACGGGTTTATCTAATGTGGTCTTAATATCCATTTTATTCTCCTGAATTTAATATCAGGATAGACTATAGATTATGGTCGTAATGATCAAGAAAAAAGTGCTATTACAATAACACCTAAGGTAAGTTATTATAATAACAGTGTTTTAGGACTTATTCCCAGGTCATAAAGCCCATTGCATTACCGGTTCCGGCTTCTGATCTGTAGCAGGGGATATAATCAAACATATCTATCTTTAGCCCGCTGCCTTTTAAAATAGCCGCCGTAGTGATCCAGTTTTTAATTTCAGAAGTCCCTGATGTTAAATAATTTTCCGGCAGGCTTGATAATATATCCATATCGAGATTTTTAAGCCCTTCGTTGACTTTTTTATCAAATGTTTCATCAATGACAAAATGGGTTAGTCCGCCTGAACCGCATATGGCAACTCGCAAATTATTGTCATAATTTGTAACGGCTCGTCCGATCGCTTCGCCGAGCGCAACGCACCTTGCGGCACTTGGTTGGTTTGGGGGATAAAAAGTATTGAGACAAATATGAACTGCAGGAATAGTTTTGGTCATAAGTTTATTATAAACAAAGCCGTAAGCGTGTGACATGCCCTTTCGTTTCTTGGGGCCGGCTTCCAGTGTTTTCATGGCTGTGATATCAAAACCTTCGCCGTTAAGGGCGCTAAGTATATGGTTTGAAAGCTCTTTATCAATTGGGTAGGTAGTATCTTCTTTAGCAGATGACCCTTGCGCGGCGATGCCAATCCCGGGCGGCATTTTTTTTAATCGTTCGGGCGAAATGGCTGAGTGTTCAACGGTGTCTCCATTTAGCATGCTTATGGCCGGGGTAAAATCTTCACTAAAAACTTCACGCTGGTCATTACCGATAATAATCAGAATATCAGGATCAACTTTTGTTAATTTGTTTTTTAATAGCTCAATTGAACTCTGACATGCGGCATGTCTTTTTGTGCGCACGGGAAGTGATGACTGATGCACAAGATTTTCATCTGCTCGAAGCTTCACAAGTTGATCAAATACATAGGATTTGCCGCGAAATTCCAGTGATGGGTTTTGTTTATCAGCCTGAACCCGTAAATGCCACATATCCGGCGGCGTTGAAAGCAGCGGACTATGAGAAGTGCCAAACCCAAAAACAATTTCTGCCATGAAGATACCCTTTATTTATGTTCATTTAATAATGTTATTATCATAACAGTGATGATTCAGTCAATGATTACCGCTATTAGTTCAGGCAAAAGGATAATGCTTTTAGGGAACGTTAAGCCAAAGGCAGCTTTTTGAAAGCCTCTACCTGTCCTGTAATTGCGCGCTCGGTTGGCAGTCTTTCAATACTTGATGCGCCGAAGAAGCCGTTAATACCGGGCATTTTAGATAGGGCGATTTCAACTGATTCCGGCTCATCTAACGGTCCACCGTGGCATATCACTATGACTTCTGGGTTAACGCTGCGACCTGCTGCAGCAATGCTCATTACTTTTTCGATGGTTTCATCCAGACTATAAGCAACTGACGCGCCAATGCTGCCCGCGGTGGTTAGCCCCACATGAGCCACTAATTGATCGGCGCCGGCTTTGGCCATATCGATGGCTTCTTGTTCATTAAAGACATAAGGCGAAGTGAACATATCCATTTCATGAGCGATCCGGATCATTTCGACTTCTTTATCATAGCCCATGCCTGTCGCTTCGAGGTTATCTCTGAAGTTACCGTCAATCAAACCCATTGTGGGAAAGTTCTGTACACCCGAAAAACCGGCGTCTTTTAACTGCTTTAGAAAAACGGGCATAAGGCGAAACGGATCTGTGCCGCATACGCCAGCCAAAACTGGAATGTCTTTTACAACGGGAAGCACTTCAGCGCCCATTTCCATGACGATACCATTGGCATCACCGTAAGACATATATCCTGCGAGCGATCCACGTCCTGCCATACGGTAACGTCCGGAATTATAAATGATCAACAGATCCGCCCCGCCAGCTTCAGCAAATTTTGCAGAAATTCCCGTTCCCGCACCACAGCCGACGATCGGAACGCCGGCGTCAATTTGTTTATGAAGTCTTTTTAACATTTCTTGACGTGATACGGCCATCTTGGATCCTTTATTTATAATTAAATACTATTTGTAATTATTTTTTTGGCTCAATCAATAACTATTCACTATTCTTTTGTCTGTTCAAGTAACCATTCCTTCAGGGCGACGACGGGGGCATAGCTTTCATGGCTTTTTGGTGTGATCAGGTAATACCCGGCGCTATTTTCCAGTGGAATGCTCATTAATATCTCAAGCTCACCGCGTTCAAGTTCGGTTTCAATAAGAAAATGGGGCAGGATCGCCACACCCATTCCGGCGATGGCGGCTTGGCTGACCATAGAAAATTGTTCTAGTACCATACCTTTGTCCTTTGGGGGGCTAATGCCATTTTGTTTAAACCAATCGGCCCAAGCCTCAGGTCTTGTTTCAATATGAAGTAGTGGTAAATGGGTCAGTTCTTCTGCCTGTCTGATGGTATGATCACCAATGAAAGACGGCGCAGCGACTGGGACGGCTTGCTCGCTCATCAAATAGGTGCCTTCTGTGCTCGGCCAATTGGGATGGCCAAAGTGAATGGCACAGTGTAAATTTTCACTGGCAAAATCAAACGGGGAAAGTTTGCTGGTGAAGTTAACGGTGATTTGCGGGTTCTTTTTTAGAAAATCTGGAAATCTTGGCATTAACCAGCGCATACCGAAAGTTGGCAGGATGGCAAGGTTGAGGGTTTTGCCTTGTGTATCGCTCATGGCGTTGAGAGACGCGTTTCGGATTGTTCGAAGTGCGCTTGCGACTTCGCTGGCGTAAACTTCACCAGCTTCAGATAATTTGATCGATTTTTTTATGCGTTTAAAAAGCACGACACCCAACTGTTTTTCAAGTGCGCTTACTTGCCGACTGATCGCCCCCTGGGTCAGGTTAAGTTCCTGCGCCGCAAGAGTGAAGCTGCCGTTTCTGGCGGATGCTTCAAATGCCATCAGCATACTGGTGCTGGGAATGAGCCTTCTTTGTCCTAACATTTATCTAATATCCATTACAATAACTCATGAACTTATGAGTAACAATGAGTTGTTTTATTACCTAATTTTATGTATTTTAGGACAAATTTTAATTTAACGCAATATTTTGAAGTGAGTTTTGGTAATAAAATCTATCTTCAGCCAAGTAAATCCAAGCCATTAAGGGGCACTATTATGAATGTTCAAAAACCGATCAAAAAGAAATACCAGCCTAGCGAGCGCGAAGCTGACTTCCTGAGCACTGTTGAAAACGCCAAATACGACCGTAAAATTGTTGCTGGCCTACAAAAATTCATCGATGGTAAAGTTGATGAAGATATGCAGAGTTTTTATAGCCAGGAAGAAATTGATGCCATTTCAGCGCTCAAAGGCACAGACCGTGATCTTGAAGCGCGTATGCCTGTTAAAATGACTAGGCATTATTTTGAACGTGCAAGAATGAGTTCACCGATCAGAACATTGATTAAAGCTAGCCCAAATGAAACTTTTGATCTTGACGGTTCAGAAGATCCCGGAAAACAAATGAGCTATAGCCCTGTTGAAGGTCTTATTCATAAATATGAACTTGGTCTTATTTATGTGGCCTCTACTTGTTCGGCTCATTGCCGCTTTTGTTACCGGGAAGAACTAATCGCCAAAAAAGAAATTATTCGTGAAGATGGCTCTATTCAGGCAAAAGGACTTGCGCAAATTCAGGAGCTTACGGATTATATTCGTGAGCATAATAGATTAGTTGAAGAAAATGGCGGCCATCATCCTGATACGGGCCGTGAAAAACTTCGTGAAATTCTTATGTCTGGCGGCGATCCAATGGTTCTTGCTAATAAAGGCATTGCCTCATGGTGGGCGGCTCTTTCAGAAGCGGGTATCGAAAGTATCCGTCTAGGTACTAAAGAGCTTGCGTTTTTCCCGGAACGTTTTGATGATAGTTTCTGGAAAATGGTTGATGATTTCCACGTTGCCTACCCAGAAACGAAAATCCGTTTCATGATCCATTTTAATCACCCGGATGAGTTTCTCGCCAAAGACGAAGACGGTAATTATATTGATGTTGAAGGTGGCGGCCTTGAATGGGTGCCTGCTACAAAACGTGCAGTGGCAGAATTTGGCAAGCGTGGCTGGATTACCGTTGATAACCAATCACCAATTATTAAAAATATCAATAACGATTCAGATGCGCTTCGCATTATGCAACGTGAACTGCGACGCATGAAAGTTGAAAACCATTATTTCTTCTGTGGTCGCGATATTGTTGGCCATAAAGCCTTTAACGTTACAATTGAAGAAGCTTGGAACATCTTAAATACATCGCAGCGTGGTCTTTCCGGTGTCGAAGCACATGCCAGACTATCCATCACCCATTATTACGGCAAAACAGAAGTTGTCGCCGTGACAAATGAGCCAATGGAAGGCGTCAAAGGCGGTGAAAATGGTGTGGTTATATTTAAGCTTCTTCGTTCAGCGGAAGATGCGCCGAAGAAAGGTCATACAGCGATTGTTGGCCGTAACCCGGACGCCATTTGGTTTGACGGTTATAAAGACCGGGTGATCTATGATGAAGCAGGTCTATTTAGTATTAAAGCTTAATTCATAGAGGCTTAAGGTTATGATCAATAAACAAATAAACTCGGTTGAGGAAGCGGTGGCAGAAATCCATGATGGCGCCACCGTGATGATCGGAGGTTTTGGTGAGGCGGGAAGCCCTATCGAGCTGATCCACGCGCTGATCGATCAAGGGGCAAAAGACCTTATCGTCGTTAATAATAACACGGGCTCCGGCCATGTGGGTCTTGCTGCACTGATTGAAAACCGCAGAGTGGCGAAAATGATTTGCTCATTCCCTAAATCAGCTAATTCTCTTGTTTTTCCTGATCTTTATACAAAAGGCGAGATTGAACTGGAACTGGTTCCCCAAGGCACACTCGCTGAGCGGATCAGAGCAGGTGGCGCTGGCATTCCTGCTTTTTATACTGCAACATCAGTGGGAACACCGCTAGCCGAAGGTAAAGAAGTTCGCAATATCAATGGCCGTGATTTCGTTCTTGAGTACGGACTGACTGCGGATTTTGCGCTTATCAAATGCCTGAAAGCGGATCGTTACGGCAACCTTATTTATAATAAAACTGCCCGTAATTTCGCCCCCGTAATGGCTATGGCGGCGAACACGACCATCGTGCAAACTAAAGAGTTTGTCCCTGTTGGTGATCTTGACCCGGAAACGGTTGTCACACCGGGTATATTTGTTGATCAAGTCATTACGGTCTCTGATCCTTTACACGAATCCGTACTGGTTAATGCCGGGGAGAGCTACCCATGAGTGAACAAATTATTGGCTGGGACCGTGAACAAATGGCGCAGCGTGCCGCGCAGGATATTCCTAATGGTGCATATGTAAATCTTGGCATCGGCATTCCGGAAAAAGTCGTGCGTTATGTGCTCGAAGGCCGTGAAGTAATTTATCATACGGAAAATGGCCTGCTTGGCATGGGTGATGCACCTGCGCCGGGCGAAGAAGACCCGGAACTGATTAACGCGGGTAAAAAACTGGTGACCGCAATTCCTGGCGCCGCATATTTTCATCATGCGGACAGTTTTTCCATGATCCGCGGCAGTCATATTGATATTTGTGTACTTGGTGCGATGCAGGTGGCAAAAAATGGTGACCTGGCTAACTGGTCAACCGGTAATCCAGACGCTATTCCAGCGGTTGGCGGGGCTATGGATTTGGTGGCTGGCGTAAAAACCATCAATGTTATAACCCAGCACGTTACTAAAAAAGGCTATCCGAAACTGGTTGAAAAATGCACATTTCCTCTTACCGGACAAGCTGTAGTAAGCCGCATTTATACCGACCTTGCCGTGATTGATGTAACGGCTGAGGGCTTCAAAATTGTTGAGCTCGCTCCGGGTGTCGATTTTGACTATGTACAGGAACGAACTGGCTGCACTTTGGTTGCAGCATAAAGGAAATTAAATGTCAAAAAGTTCTGATTTATATGACCGTGGCCTAAAAGTAATGCCCGGTGGCTGCAGCCGAAACACGATCCTGCGCAAACCTCATCCGCTTTATGTGGAACGCGGCGAAGGGGCCTATGTCACTGATGTTGAGGGTGTTCAGCGGGTCGATTTTGCCAATAATATGTGCTCGCTCGTTCATGGTCATGCCCATCCGGAAATTACCGCAGCTGTAAGCGAACAACTTGCAAAGGGTACCGCTTTTACCATTGGTACGGAAGCGGAAATTATCTATGCGGAACATATCGTTAGCCGAAGTGATAGTTTTGCAAAAATGCGTTTTGTAAATTCTGGCACCGAAGCGGTGATGAGCTGCCTTAAAGCGGCGCGCGCCTTTACGGGGCGGACAAAAATCGCCAAAGCCGAAGGGGCTTACCACGGCCTTTATGATTACGCTGAAGTGAGCCAGACATCAAAGCCGGGCAACTGGGGCGATCAGGAAAATCCAAAAAGTATTCCCGTTGCTTACGGTACGCCGCAGGCGGCACTTGATGATGTGGTGATCATTCCTTTTAATGACCCTGAGCTGGCGATAAAAATTCTAGAAGAAAATGCGGACGACCTCGCCTGTGTGCTTCTTGATGTTCTTCCCCACCGGATTGGCTTAATCCCGGCCCATGATAATTTTGTAAGAGCAATTTTTGACTGGACTCGTAAAAATGACAGCTTGTTGATATTTGATGAAGTGATCACCTACCGCATGAATTATGGCGGTGCGCAGGAATGGTATGATGGGGTAAACCCTGATCTTACCGCCTTGGGTAAAATGATCGGCGGTGGTTTCCCTGTTGGTGCCCTTGCTGGCCGTGCTGATGTGATGGATGTGATGGATCCGCTGGCGGAAAAAGTTCTTTTCCCCCATTCCGGCACATTTTCCGCAAACCCAATCACGATGACGGCGGGCCGCGTTGCCATGGAACTTTTTGATGAGGAAGCCGTCTTGAAAATCAATAAACTGGCCGAATATGCGAGAAACTCCATTTCGGAAGCAATCAATCTGGCTGATGTTCCGGCCTGTGTATCTGGTGCGGGCTCAATGTTCCGCATTCATATGAAAGAGGTGGAACCAGTTAGTTACCGTGATGGGTATGTGACGCCAAGAGAATCTGCGCTTACAAAAACCCTACTTAATCATTTATTCGATGATGGCATCATGATGATCAATACTTGCTCCGGTGTGCTTTCAACTGTTATGACTGAAAGAGAAATAGACAGACTTGCTGAAGCCGTTCTCGGTGGCCTTAAGAAAATGAAAAATCAGTTTTAAAGGGATATTATGAAAGACGTTTTTATTTGTGATGCAATTCGTACTCCTGTTGGTCGTTATGGCGGCGCTCTAGCGACTGTTCGTGCTGATGACCTAGCGGCAATTCCGCTATCCGCATTGATGGAACGAAATAAAGACGTCGACTGGTCTGCGGTGGATGATATCACCTATGGCTGCGCTAATCAGGCCGGTGAAGATAACCGCAATGTCGGCCGTATGGCCGGACTTTTGGCAGGACTTCCACTTGAAGTGGCAGCATCGACCATTAACCGTCTTTGCGGTTCTGGCCTTAATGCGGTTGGTATTGCCGCTAATTCTATCATGGTTGGTGAAGCAGAGCTCTGCATCGCTGGCGGAGTTGAAAGTATGTCCCGCGCGCCATTTGTTATGGGCAAAGCAGAAGGCGCTTTCGGTCGCACACAAAAAATGTATGACACGACAATGGGGTGGCGTTTTATTAATAAAAAAATGCACGAACAATATGGCACAGACGCTATGCCGCAAACGGCCGAAAATCTTGCGAGCGAGCTAAATATCAGCCGTGAAGATCAGGATAAATTTTCATTTTGGAGCCAGCAAAAAGCCGCTGCCGCCATTGAGGCCGGTCATACGGTAAATGAAATAACACCTGTTTCGATACCGCAACGAAAAGGCGATCCTATAATTTTTAATGTTGATGAACATCCTCGTGCCTCAACACTGGAAAAAATGGCAACTCTCCGCCCGATATTTGAAGGTGGTACCATCACCGCTGGTAATGCATCCGGTATTAATGACGGGGCAGGGGCGACACTGATAGCGTCTGAGACTTCCGCAACAAAACACGGCCTTACACCGCGCGCCCAAATTCTCGGCATGGCCGTTGCTGGCGTGCCGCCGCGCACTATGGGTATCGGCCCGGTTTTCGCAAGCCAAAAACTGCTCGCCCGTCTTGGAATGTCACTTGATGATATAGATATCCTTGAGCTTAACGAAGCCTTCGCCGCACAGGTTCTCGCCTGTACTCGTACGTTAGAGCTAGCCGACGATGACCCGCGTATCAACCCGCAAGGCGGCGCGATCGCATTCGGTCATCCACTAGGCATGAGCGGCGTACGCCTTATCACCACAGCCGTAAATCAGCTTGAGCGAGGGGACGGAAAATACGCGCTGTGCACCATGTGCATAGGCGTAGGCCAAGGCATCGCCATGGTCATCGAGCGTGTTTGATAGAAACAATTTTTAAGATTATACAGTAAAATTCTGAGAGTCTGCTTCCGATGACATAAGCAGGCATTAGCAGACCACCGATTTGACCCTACATATCAATTAAAGTAAGCTCTCCAAAACACAGGGGAATATTTAATGATAATTCATCGTCTGGCATCAGCCATCCGTCATCAGAAATGGTCACAGATCATTACCGAAATACTCATTGTAGTGATCGGTATATTTCTTGGGCTTCAAGTAACAAACTGGGCCGAGGATCAGGCACTGCGCGGGCAGGAACAAATATATTTAAACCAGCTTCATGAGGAAATGACCGATGCAATGACCATCGGGCAAAGAAGGCTTCTTACATCTACAAGAGCTAATAACCGCTTACTTGAAATTAATACGTATTTTGCGCAAGGTGTAATACAGGAAAACTTTAATAACGAATATTGCAATGCAATTAGAGGTTCGAGTTTCATGTTCAACCCTACTTTACCCCTGACGACGTTGACCGAAATCGTAAGTAGTGGTCAACTTGCTATATTTCAAGATCAGAAGATCAGATCAATGATTTCAAATTATATGTTCCGTCTTGAACTCATCGCATCCAACAATGACAGGCGGCGAGCTAATGTTGAAAATCTGAGCGTAATGTATCCAGAATTGATTAAGCGGGGCGCATTAATAACAACAGCACCAAACAGAACGCTTCAGCGTGATCAGTGCGATTTTTCAGCAATGATGAAACATCAAGGCTTTAAAAACGCGCTCAATTCAAATGCATTACGTGTCGACGGGACTACAGGATCTTTGCAACAAGCAGTAAAAACACTGCAAGAATTCCATGCACATCTTGATATCCTCCTCAATATTTCCCATCCGGAGGAAAGCTCTTGATACAACGTCGTTTACACAGTACCTAAAAGAGCGAAACTATGTCATAATTGAATGTCCGCTTTTGGCCGAAAGTAGACTTTCACATTTTGTGGTTTTGACCTATTAAATCAATTAATGTAAGCTCTCAAAAAATCAGGGGAGAATGTAATGTTACTTCGTCGTTTTATGAAATACATCACCGATCAGAACTGGTTTGCTGTCGACAGGTTCTGTCTGGTTTGCAATCAAGCTACTCTTCATTATACTGTCATTGTAATATTAAAATAAAAAATTTAAATTTGGGAAATCGCTATGAAAAATAAGCTTTTTACATCTGTGGCACTGTTCATGGTTTTTGTTTTTGGAATTTTTGCGCATGCAGATGAGCCGGGAACGGCTGGCGGCGAATGGCATCAATATACTGGTGATCTTAAAGGATCGCGCTATTCACCACTTGATCAGATTAACGCGGATAACTTCGCTGACCTTGAGCTTGTCTGGTCGTTTGATACAAAAAGTCTCGGCTCACAGCCTGAATTTTTATTTGAATTAACACCGCTGATGATTGACGGTGTTATTTACGGTACCGGCGGAACCCGCCGCGCCGCATATGCGCTGGACGCTGGGACCGGGGAATTGATGTGGCTTCACAGTATGCGTGAAGGGCTGCGCGCTGGTCTTGCCCCACGCCAACTTTCGGGACGTGGCCTATCTTACTGGTCAGACGGTAATGGCGATGACCGCATTTATTATGTAACAACCGGTTATAAGCTCGTGGCACTTGATGCTCATACAGGTATTCCCATCAATAGTTTTGGCACGGACGGCAACGGTATTCTTGATCTTAAAATCGGTGTCGTGCACGGTAACGAAGTTCAAATAGATCTGATGACCGGCGAAGTGGGTCTTCATTCGACACCAACTGTTGTGCGTAATTTAATCATCGTCGGCTCGTCCATGAGATCGGGCCTTGCCATTGATAATCATGATAACACCAAGGGGCTTGTGCGGGCATTTGATGTGCTCAGCGGCAAACTTGTCTGGCAGTTTGACCCTATTCCACGCCCCGGTTCGTTCGGCAATGAAACGTGGCTTGATAATTCATGGGAAAATAATGGCAACACAGGTGTCTGGACCCAAATCACTGTGGACGAAAAAAATGAACTGGTTTTCCTCGGAGTGGAAAGTCCGTCATCAGACTATTACGGCGGTCACCGTCCGGGCGATAATTTGTTTGGTGATAGCCTGGTTGCTGTTGATTTAAATACTGGCGAATATCGCTGGCATTTCCAATTTGTCCATCACCCAATATGGGATCATGATGTATCGTCGGCTCCGCTTTTGATGGACGTTGAATTTGAAGGGGAAAAACGTGAAATTGTCGCACAGCCCATGAAACAGGGCATGCTTTATGTGTTTGACCGCTTAACTGGTGAGCCGATCTGGCCGATACCGGAAGTCGCCGTACCTGCCGGTGATGTGCCGGGGGAATGGTATTCACCAACCCAGCCACGCCCGCGCGATGAATTTATCTACGGCCGTCCCGAACTAGATGTTGAAAATGGCTTGATTGATTTTACACCAGAATTAAAGGCTAAAGCCCTTAAAAGACTTGAAAAATGGGACTGGGAAGGGGCAACGCTTTATAATCCTCCGATCCTTGGTGATATAAACGGCATTATGGGCGCGATTGCCATTGGTAACGCCACCGGCGGCACCAATTGGCCGGGCGGGGCGTTTGACCCTGAAACCGGGATCGTCTATTTACCGGCATCAACTTCGCAAATTGGTTCCATTTCACTGATCGCGCCGACTGACGATTTTTCAAACCTTGATTATGTCGGTGGCCGCATTGGACAACCACTCAGGATATCAGGTGCCGGCGGCGCAGGGCAAAATCCTGACGCACCCAAAAGTCCACCACCACCGCCCTCAACTACTCCAACCGCCGTGGCCCCAACGTTGAGAATTGAGGGACTACCAATATTAAAGCCACCATACGGTATTGTTGCGGCGATTGATCTGAACACGGGTGAGCCGCTTTGGCGGATCGCCCACGGTGAAACACCGGATAATGTGCGTAACCATCCAAAACTTGCAGGTTTGGATATTCCTCGCACAGGCCAGGGTGCCGATGTCGGCATGGTCATTACAAAAACACTGGCGATTATTGGTGATCCTTTTGCCACCAGTCCCGGCGACCGTGAACGCGGCGGTATGCTGCGCGCTTATAATAAAATGACCGGTGTGGAAGTTGGTGAAGTATGGATGCCAAGCGGGCAATCAGGCTCACCCATGACATATATGTTAAACGGAAAGCAATATATTGTCGTCGCCGTTAGCGGCGGTAATTACGGCGGTGAGCTTCTGGCCTACGCCCTTCCTGACGACTAAATATATTTGCTTTGGACGAGAAGCAGACCGATTGATTATTCAACATAACCTCTCTTCCTTTTTTTTTGAATATAGGCTAATGTATTTATTAATCAAAAAGAGAGGGTAGCCCAATGAGCAAAGCCAGAGCACGTGAGCGTAAGAAAAAAAGATTAGCTAGAGCACATGAGACGGGCGTAGCCCCTATCCCCGCTGCCATCGCAGAGCAAAATCATAATACGGGTGCATTTGACGCTCAATTAAACAAAGGCGGCAAAGGCGGAGGCGGTAAGAACGTTCCCAACTTAGCAGCTTCTAGCCGCGGTGCTGCGCGGTCTGGTTAAGGCCGAAAGCAGTCGTTCAAATTATTGGAATTTTACTTTCTCAATTTTTTCTCCAGCTTGATACTGGATTAAGACCTCTTTTAACGTTTCTGAGTTTTTCAAGACCGAATTTCTGCTTTTGACCAAAAGTAGACGTTTAAAATAACTTGAAATGCACGGTTAACGTGTTAATGTACATTAAATTAAAAGAGTAAGTATTTAGTTGGTTTTTAACAAAGTAATCCAGGAGAGAAAAATGGACAATCAACTAAAACCAAAAACTTCAGAAATTAATGCAAAATTGTGGGGAGCTCACGCCCAAGACTGGGCCGATATTCAAGAAGGAACAGCGCGTTCAGCATATGAGGTTGCAATTGAGCGCGCGGGTGTCGGGCCGGGAACACGTTATCTTGATGTCGGATGCGGTTCTGGAATGGCCGCTCAAATCGCGAGCTCCCGCGGTGCAGTAGTGACAGGCATTGATGCTGCACAGGAGTTACTAGAAATTGCCAAATCAAGGGTCAAAGATGGTGATTTTAGGATCGGTGATCTCGAGGAACTCCCCTTTGCTGACCAGTCATTTGACGTTGTCACTGGCTTCAATGCTTTTCAATATGCTGGAAATCCTGTTGTTGCGCTCGAAGAAGCTCGGCGTGTCACAAAACCCGGTGGTTCTATCATTATAATGACCTGGGGCAATCCTGAAGGAATGGAAGCAGCCACACTTGTTAAGGCGTTAGGGCCGTTAATGCCTTCCCCGCCTCCCGGTGCGGCTGGCCCCTTTGCGTTATCCGATGACGCATTATTACGTAAATTTGCAACTGACGCAGGCTTAACACCCGTTGAAATTTTTGACGCAGAATCTCCCTTTGCCTATAAGGATGAGGCAACGGGTATTCGCGGGCTTAATTCTTCGGGAGTTGCTGCTCGGGCGATGGATAATTCTAGCGAAGACGCTGTCATCAAGGCCCACGCCGAGGCACTTGCGCCGTACCGTAAAGCTGATGGTAGTTATTGTGCAATTGCTACTTTTCGTTGTCTACTAGCAAGGCCATAAGAATTGTTCGCGAGTGCCGCTTTGGGTGGTCATCTCAACGGGTCAACGCAACACTTTACTCATCCCTTAACGCTTTAATCGGGTTTGTCATAGCAATCAGGTAGGTATTATTTGCTACCGTAACCCAAGAAAGTATAAGGGCTGCGATCCCTGCTAGAAAACAGTAGATGATAATTTCAAAGCTCTCAATGCGGTAGACAAAACCTTCAAGCCAAGCGGACATGACAAAATAGGAAAATGGCCATGCGATCAGGTTAGCTACGATAACTGGTTTAGAAAATTGCCAAAGCATAAGTCTTACAATATTTGTGCTGCTTGCTCCCATTACCTTGCGAATGCCAATTTCTTTTTTGCGCCGATCAACCATGAAGCTAGCCAAGCCGTAAAGACCAAGACAGGCAATAAAAATTGCCAAACCAGTGAAGGCAGAGAGCATGATCGTCTGGCCTTGCTCTGATTGATATTGCCCGGCAATTGCATCGGTTAAAAACTCATATTCAAGCGGAATTCCGTCCGCTTCTCGTGTCCATATTGTGTCAATTTCTTCCACCAATGCCTGTGGTTCTCCTGCAAACCGGACAAATATTGCGTCCGCTGAAGACAATCTCAAGGTATAAATTTCAGAGCGCGTACTTTTTCGGAGGCTTTCAAGGTGCAGATCAGGAATGACACCGATGACTTCATATTCTGTCAAACTGTCGCCGTCACCTCTTAAGATTGACACGCCAATGGCGTCTTCAGGGCTACCTAGATCTAGATTACGTAAGGTTGACTGATTGATAATTATCGAAGCCTTCGAGTTATCTTTGCCTGCATCATCATCGTCAATCTCGGCCGGTCCGTCGTTTCGGTTAATGTCAAATTCACGTCCCGCTAATAGTGCTGTCTGACTTGTTTTAAAGAAATCGTAGCCCACCCTTCTTACGCCCACTGGCAAAGCATCCTCGCGGGCCATATTGGTTCTACGGACCGCAGTATTATTTTCATTCATATGGCCAGGGACAAAATTAGACCAAGACACGTTCGACACCCCGGGAATGCGCTTAAATTCATTAACTAATGTTGGCAGTTTCTCTGTGACGTTTCCACGGTAAATTCTGTCGATTACCAAAAGATTTTCTTCGTTAAATCCCAGATCCATATTTTTCGCATATTGCGTCTGGCCGTAAACGACGGCGGAGGACACGAATAGTGAGATTGAAACAGAAAACTGTATAATTACTAAGGCCATTCTTAATTTGGTTGATGCAACGGATTCACTAGATTTATTGGCTTTAAGAACTTCCGCCGGCCGATAACTGGATAGCACCAAGGCAGGATAAATTGCACTTAATATCCCCACTATCAACACAAAGCTGCTAAAAATGACAATATCTTTAAGTTGATAACTTAAACTAAGTTCCTTAACGAGTGTTTCATTGTAAATTGGCAGCGCCAGCTCAACCATGACAACTGAAATCAGAAAGGCGATGATTGTCAGTATAATTGACTCGCCCAAAAACTGAACAATCAAATCTTTTCGCGACGCGCCAACCACTTTGCGTAAGCTTACTTCCTTGGCGCGCTGGCTTGCACGGGCAGTGCTTAAATTGATAAAGTTTATCAGAGCTATAATCAAAATTAAGCTGGCAATAGCCGAAAAACTGATAACAGTTGTCATGCTACCGCGTACCCGGTACTCGCCCGATCCGGTCGACTTTAGATGCAGGTCTCTTATATTGACGGACTTGATTAAATATCCGCTCGATATTTTATAGGCGGGATCAGATCTTCTTTTGGGAACATTGCGGTCAACAAATTCAGGCATTTGATCATTAATTTCTGCTATCTTGGTTCCGGGTGGGACAGTATAAAAAAAATGCGACCCCAACGAAGTCCAATCATGAAAAATCCAATCTACTTCTATCCAGTCTTCTTCGACAATGAGTACCATAGATTTTATGGCAAGCTGGCTATTGGTCGGCATATCTTTGATAACCGCCATCACCACGTAGTCGCGCACGAACCAGTTAAGATCTATGGTTATGGTTTTGCCGATTGGGCTTGTGTCCTTGAAATATTTTTCTGCCATTGTTTCATTGAACACCAAGCCGTTGTTATTTCTCAGTGCAGCTTCCAGATCACCTTCTACGACTTCAAAATCAAAAATATTTATTATTTCAGGATCTACAAGAGTAATTTCATCGGTGAAAATATTACCGTCTTGAATAAGAGTAGGCTCATTTCGCCAAAGCCGTGCGGCATGTTCAATTTGTGGGAAGTCTTTTCTGAATGCATGAATTACGGGGCCAGGCGTCTGCACGAACTCCATATCTTCACGTCCCGTCGATTTAAAAATGACTTCTGTGCGGTAAATATTGTCCGCATTGGACCAGAAATCGTCGTAACTGAGTTCATCACGCACAAATAGAGCGATCAAAATAACAGCAGCAAGGCCGATGGCAAGGCCAAGTACATTGATCAAGCTAAACAGTTTATGTCTCGACATATGACGCCACGAAGCCGTCAAATAATTTGCAAGTATCATCCCTCAGTTCCCATTGTCTTCTCCCATATCCGTTTAGATTTAAACGGTAAGAGGCTTTTGAGTATAATTAGATATGATTTCTGAGGTCTTCACGAGAGTTTTGCGACAAAAGGTCGTTTAAATGCGACGAAGTTTTTAGTAAGCTTCCAGTGTCTGCTTATGTCGTCGGAAGCAGTCGTTCGGTTTTCCAATAATTCCCTACTCCTGCCTTTTTGTGAATTTCGTTGCCAATAAACGTTACGCTTATTAAGCTATGTGAAATTATAATGAAAGAAATCAGAATATGCCTCAATCTGAAACTATAAATCGACAAATTACTCTTGCGTCACGTCCGCATGGTGCGCCGACAACTGAAAATTTTGACCTTATAGAAACGGCTATACCCAGTGTGGGAGAGGGGCAAGTTTTACTCCGCACAGTTTATTTGTCACTTGATCCTTATATGCGCGGACGCATGAGCGACGCAGCGTCATATGCGGAGCCTATGGAAATTGGCGATGTGATGGTTGGCGGCGTTGTTGGCCGGGTTATTGAAAGCAAGCATGATGGTTTTTCTGTTGGTGACTGGGTTTTAAGTTATACGGGGTGGCAGGATTATGCGCTTTCGGATGGCGAGGGACTTACAAGTTTAGGCGCAGATTTCACTAATCCATCATATGCACTTGGTGTGCTCGGTATGCCCGGCTTTACCGCTTATATGGGTTTGCTTGATATCGGAAAACCAAAGCCAGGTGAAACGATTGTTGTTGGTGCGGCAACCGGACCGGTTGGCGCAACCGTTGGCCAGATCGGAAAAATTAAAGGTTGCAAAGTTGTCGGGGTCGCAGGCGGTGCTGAAAAATGCCGTCATGCGGTTGACGTGCTTGGCTTTGATGCCTGCATTGATCATAAATCAGACGATTTTGCAGCGCAGCTTGATGCGGCATGTCCAGACGGCGTTGATATTTATTTTGAAAATATTGGCGGAAAAGTGTTTGAGGCCGTATTGCCATTGTTTAATACCTGCGCCCGGATGCCCGTTTGTGGATTGATCGCCCATTATAATGCCACCACATTACCGGAAGGTCCAGACAGAACCGCATTATTGATGTATGCAGTTCTTGTCAAGAGATTGAAAATACAAGGTTTTATCATCTTTGACGATTATGCGGATCATTACGCAGAATTTGTGAAAACCATGTCTGAATGGGTTGCTTCTGGTCAAATTAAATACCGCGAACATATGGTGGATGGTATAGAGAACGCGCCGCAAGCCTTAATAGATTTGCTCGACGGTAAAAATTTCGGCAAAATGGTAATTAAAGTTAATGAAAAGGGAGAATGAAAATGAAAATTTCACGTCGTAAATTTATGGGTAGTACTGCTGCCGCGGCCGCCGCTTCACCGCTATTATTTAATGCAAGCGCAAGTGCGCAACTAGCCGCCGATGACATTGACTGGGGAATGGGGTTTCCTGATGGGGCAACACTTCTTAACCGAAATGAAAATCCAATCGGCCCTTCGCAGAGAGCGATTGAGGCGGCCAAAGTGGGTGTTGAAAAATCATTTCGTTATGCGGATAGTATTTTGATCAAAAGCCTGCTCGCGGAACATCATGATATCGAAGAAGATTATATATTGGTGGGGGCAGGGTCCGGTGAGCTGCTTAACATCGCGCCGATGATTACCATGTCGGAACCGGATCATAATATGGTTGCCACTTGGGAAAGTTACCGCGCCGTTCCGGGCCGGGTGGAAAGACTTGGCCATAAGGTCAAATGGGTTCATCTGCTTGAGGAGGAAAAATACGAATATAATGTCGACCGGCTGCTTGCTGCGGTTGATGAAAATACAAGACTTCTTTTCATGGTCACACCCAATAACCCGACAGGAACTATACTGAGCTTTGATGATATGCATAAACTGGCGGACGGTCTTCCTGATCATGTGCTGCTAATCGTTGATGGGGCCTATACTGACTTTCAGGATGTGGATAAGGACGGTATTGATCTGATTAAAGGCGGTCATAAAAATATACTGGTCACGCGGACCTTTTCAAAAATTTATGCCATGGCCGGGCTAAGATGCGGTTACGGCATTGGCCATCCTGATGTGATGAAGAAAATATCCCGCTTCGGCTGTGGCCCGACCAGCACCAATATGGCTGGTTTTGGCGCAATGGCCGCATCGGTTGGTGATACGGATCATGTTAAGAAATCCCGCGACTTTGTAAGTCGGGCGCGGGCTTACTATTCCAGTGAATGTGATAAACTTGGCCTTTCTTACATGGCGGGACCACCCAATTTCTTCCTCGCTGAAACCGGTGAGTACACGGATGCAATAGCGGCCGAGCTTCGGGCGCAAAAAATATTTGTCCGTCCCGGTGCCGAGTGGGGCATGCCAAATCATACAAGAATTTCATATGGCCTTGATCATGAAAACCAGACTTTCTTCGCCGCCCTTAAAGAAATTTTGGGGGCATAAATGAGCAAAGTTCTGGTTTATGGTGGCACAGGGTCGCAGGCCCGCCCAACCGTTGAGCGGCTGATCGAAAAAGGCCATCAACCGATCGTCGTGACCAGAAATGCTTCTAGTGCACCTGATATTTCGGGAGCGAAACTAGTTGAGGGCAACATGAATGATGCTGATTTTTTAAGATCAGTAACGGCAGGAGTTGATGCAGTTGCTTTTCTGGTGCCGGCCTTTCTGGATAGCGATGATGATGCGGTGCCGTTCGGACGCAATGCCATTTATGCGGCGGTAAGCAGCGGCGTAAAGAAATTCGTTTGGAATGCCAGCGGCCCGATACCGGATGATGAAAATGATCCAAAGAAGCAGATTTTGGATGAACTGCAAAATTCTCCACTCGATTGGGTTATTTTTGAGCCGACAACCTATATGGAAAACTGGCTTGGCCCGTGGACGGCATCAGCCGTTAAAAATGATGATCAGGTTACTTACCCGGTGCTTGACCATGTTAAAATGGGCTGGATGGCCTCGGATGATGTTGGCTCGCTTGTGGTGGCGGCCATAGAAAATAATGACCTTGCCAATGAGCGATTTGAAATCAGCGGCATTGAAACACCAACCGGGCCAGAGCTTGCAGAAATTTATAGCCGCGCCCTTGACCGTGATATAAATTACCGTGCCATGACACCTGAAGAAATGGGAACGACTATTGATCAGGCATTTGGTGCTGGGGTGGGTGATAGGATCGCCGAACTTTACCGAAAAGAACAAACTGATCCCAATCCGGAGCCTAAATTTCATGATATGACTGAGGTTCTTGAGTTGTTACCAGTTACTATGACGAAAATTGAGGATTGGGTGAAAAAATACACCAACAATTTCACAAAATAAAAGAGAAAACATATGAAAAAGCAAGATTTAACAAGACGGGAACTTCTAGGGGCGGGTGGAGCAATAGTTGTCGCTAGTGCCGCGCAGGCAGCGGTGGCACAGAGTTCACTCGATCTGCCGGAAGGTATTAAAAGTGCCAATGTCAGCCTAATCGCCACCACTTACAGTAAAATGGGAATTAACGAACTGGATTATTCTATGAGCCATGATATCAAGCCGCTCACACCTGACGGTAAAACCATGATCGGCCCGGCGGTTACTTGTAAATGGGAAATTGGTACGATCGAAGATATGGAGGATGTCAATAAATATATTTATGATCCGCTTGATCAGGCCCCGGCAGGATCCGTCTGGGTAATCGAAAGTGGCACCGATGAAATATACAGCATGTTCGGCGATATTATTACCCTGGCCTGTTCAAAGCGCGGAATGCTCGGCGCGGTCACTGATAATGGATGTCGCGATATCGAAGAAATAAAAAAACAAGGCTTTGCCGTTTTTGCCAAATCAACCATTCCTTATGGTCCTAAAGGTCTTAGGCCAGTTGGCGCAAATGTGCCGATCACCTGCGGCGGGGTGACGGTTAATCCCGGTGATCTGATTGCCGCTGATATTGACGGTGTCATCGTTATCCCGAAAGAATTAATAATGCAGCTCAACGAAGGTGTCGCCGAACATTTAGCGTATGAACAAGAAGTGCGAGCAAAAGTGGAAGCCGGCGAAACCCTAAGAAGCGCCTATCCTTATTAAACAAAACTATGGTGCACAGTATTTTTGGCCTTTATCAAAAATTATTTTCCACTTGCCCTGATCATTCTTTTGCCAGACGGAAGTGAAATATGAGCTGATGATATTGTCTGGTCCTGTAACGGGTCCGGTACTTAAGGCTAGATTTCCTTCTTCCAGAACCAATACTGTTTCAGGTTCCCATTTAAAGGGGGCATGAGGTCCTTCGAAAAAACCTTTCCAGCCCTCGAGAACACTTTCTTTGCCTTGTTGAGCCTCAGTACCGCTCCAGAATACTGTGTCTTCGGCGATAAAAGATTGAAATGCTTGAAAATCTCTGTCGGCCATGGATTTGGCAAAGGCGCGTTCGGTCTCAGCCACTTCTTTTTTAATTTGATCAGCAGTGGCTGCCAGCGAAGCGTTCCAAAATAGTGTTAGAGGGAACAATGCTATGAAAATTATAATCAGTTTTCTCATTTTATTTTCTTTCTCTTTTATTATTTACTGCCAGGATTTAATTAGCTCGTCATAGCCGATGGTGACGGGCACCGGTTTTTCATTGGCAATTTTTGCTTTTGGGGCGCCGGGCTGGGCGAGCCAGTAATCTGCACCTTGTTCGTCGTTTAGTTTAGGGCCGAACTCGCCCTGAACACCAGCGCGCTCAAGGCGTCTAAGCAATCTTTCTTGCGCAAAGCATAATCCGTCGAGCGCTTCCTGCGCTGTTTTATCACCTGATGAGGCATCGCCAATATTCTGCCACCAAAGCTGAGCCAGTTTTGGATAATCGGGAATGTTTGTGCCGGTTGGTGACCACTGAATGCGCGCAGGGGAGCGGTAAAATTCCACAAGCCCGCCAAGTTTTGGTGCGCGTTCAGTGAATGATGCGTGGCTCACAGAACTTTCACGAATGAAAGTCAGGCCAAGATGGGATTTTTTCACATCGACAGTTTTTGATGTGACGAACTGGGCATAAAGCCATGCTGCTTTGGCACGCTCATCCGGAGTTGATTTCATCAATGTCCATGCGCCAGCGTCTTGATAACCGACTTTAGTGCCCTCACTCCAATATGCGCCGTGCGGGGACGGGGCCATGCGCCATTTGGGCGAGCCATCATCATTGACGACGGCTGTATTTTCTTTGACCATGTCGGGGGTAAAGGTGGTGTACCAAAATATTTGCTGGGCGATGTTGCCTTGCGCGGGAACAGGACCCGCTTCGGAAAAGACCATGCCAGCTGCGGCGGGCGGAGCATATTTTTTAAGCCAATCGACATATTTTTGCAGTGCATAAACCGCTGCTGGGCTGTTGGTTGCGCCGCCGCGGGCCATGCATGATCCGGTGGGCTGTGAATTTTCATTAACCCGAATTCCCCATTCATCAACCGGAAGGCCGTTTGGTTCACCCTTATCACCCATACCTGCCATGGACATCCACGCATCTGTAAAGCGCCAGCCGAGGGATGGATCTTTTTTGCCGTAATCCATATGACCATAAACGCTCACGCCGTCAATGTCGCGGCCTGTGAAAAATTCTGCGATGTCTTCGTATGCGGACCAGTTGACCGGAACGCCGAGCTCATAGCCATATTTTGCTTTAAAATCGGCCATGTTTTTTGGATCTGTGAACCAGTCATAACGGAACCAGTAAAGATTAGCGAATTGCTGGTCGGGAAGTTGATAAAGCTTACCGTCGGGTCCTGTAGTAAACGATGTGCCGATAAAATCATCAAGGTCAAGCCCCGGATTGGTGACATCTTTTCCCACACCGCTCATAAAATCGGTGAGGTTTCTGGCTTGTTGGTAACGCCAATGGGTGCCGATTAGGTCGCTGTCATTGATATAGGCATCATAAATATTTTCGCCTGACTGCATTTGGGTTTGTAGCTTTTCAACAACATCACCTTCGCCGATCAAATCGTGAGTGACTTTGATGCCGGTGAGCTCCGTGAACGCTGCGGCCAGTGTTTTGCTTTCATATTCATGGGTGGCAATGGTTTCTGAAACAACTTTAATTTCCATGCCTTTATAAGGCTCAGCCGCTTTAATGAACCAGTTAATTTCGGTCTTTTGCTCACCTTTGGAAAGGCTTGATGGCTGAAACTCTTCAATCCATTTATCGGTCGTTGCGTCATCCGCAAATGCACTCGAGCTTATTGCCATAATAAGAGCGGCTATTTTAAAGTTATGTTTCATTATAAAGTCCTTAAACCCATTTAAATACTGCGGCGCCGTATAATAAACATACGCCAAGAGCCCACCATAGCGGCGCGCCGAAAATTGCAAGCCAGATCAGGCATATAAAGGCCGATCCCAGTAAGCTTATAAAGAGCCGGTCACCCGGTGTGGTTTCAATACGCAAAATGCCAACCCTTGGTGCCTGCGGTGCTTTTATGCTCCAGATGATCATAATAACAAGGGCGCTGGCAATTACTATAAAGAATATCGCCGTTGGCATTGTCCAACCCATCCATGCGAGTATTTCCATCACACCCTCCCTAGGGCAAAGCCCTTAGCAATGTGATTTCGTACGAAATAAATAACCAGTGCACCCGGAATGATCGTCAGCACCCCCGCTGCGGCCAGTACGCCCCAGTCAAGGCCGGAAGCAGAAACGGTCCGCGTCATGGTGGCGGCAATTGATTTAGCGTCGACAGACGTTAATGTTCGGCTCAGTAGCAGTTCCACCCACGAGAACATAAAGCAGAAAAAGGCCGCGACACCGATGCCAGAAGCGATAAGCGGCATAAATATTTTTCTAAAAAAACCGAAGAATGAGTAGCCGTCAATATAAGCCGTTTCATCGATTTCCTTTGGCACACCGCGCATAAAACCCTCTAAGATCCATACCGCAAGCGGCACGTTGAAAAGCGTATGGGCAAGAGCGACGGCAATATGGGTATCAAACAGCCCGACACTTGAATAAAGCTGAAAGAATGGAAGCGCAAAGACGGCAGGCGGGGCCATTCTGTTGGTCAGCAGCCAGAAAAAAAGATGCTTATCACCCATAAAATTATAACGGCTAAAGGCGTAGGCTGCGGGCAGGGCAACGGACACCGATATCACCGTATTCATAACAACATAAGTGATCGAATTTAAATATCCGCCGTACCAGCTCGGGTCGGTGAAAATCACCATGTAGTTATCAAATGTAAGATCATTTGGCCAAAGTGAAAATGTGGAAAGGATTTCCTGATTGGTCTTAAGGCTCATATTAATCAGCCAGTAAATAGGCAGCATCAGAAACAGGATATAAAAAATCATCACTATAGCGGATTTGTTTATTTTCATGACCCGCTCTCCTTATCCGAATGGACCATCACCGTGTAAAAAACCCATGAAACAAGTAAAATTACCAGAAAATATATCAGCGAAAACGCCGCCGCCGGTCCAAGATCAAACTGACCAATGGCCATTTTTACCAGATCTATCGAAAGAAATGTCGTCGCGTTACCTGGCCCGCCGCCTGTGACAACAAAAGGTTCGGTATAAATCATGAAACTATCCATGAAGCGCAGCAGGATTGCGATCAGCAGCACGCCTTTCATTTTCGGCAGTTCAATATGGCGAAAAATGCTCCAGCGGCTGGCCTGATCAATTTTTGCCGCTTGGTAAAAAGCATCAGGAATTGATTTAAGCCCTGCATAGCTCAGCAGAACAACTAGAGATGTCCAGTGCCATACATCCATAACGATGATGGTAATCCATGCGGCGAAACTGTCTTGCGTGTAGTTATAATCAATGCCTATTTGGTCAAGCGCATATCCAAGCAGGCCAATATCAATGCGGCCAAAGATCTGCCAGATGGTGCCGACAACATTCCACGGAATGAGCAGGGGAAGCGCGCAGAGAACCAGGCAAAGGCTAGACCACACGCCTGATTTTTTCGGCATATGAAGGGCAACAAAAATACCAAGGGGCACTTCAATAAGTAAAATAATGGTGGTGAATATCGCCTGACGGCCGAGTGCATCATGCATACGCTCGGAGCCGAGAATTTCTTCAAACCATTCAAGACCAACCCAGAAAAATTCGTTATTGCCAAACGTATCCTGCACCGAATAATTGACCACCGTCATCAGCGGGATAATCGCCGAAAAGGCCACCAGTAATAAAACCGGTAGCACCATGAACCATGCTTTTTGATTGGTCGTTTTCTTCATGGTTCCACCAACCAGTCATCGGCATAGATGTTGATTTTTGAGCTATCGAAACTGACAAATTTCATATCTTCGAAAATCTCAGCACCTTCATCAGAAATGATATTAATATCCATATCCTGATGGCTGGCTCTAACTATTTTATAATGGCCCACATCTTCGATGCGGTTAATTGTTATCGGCAGATCATCCGGGTTTCTGGAAAGTGACGCAAATTCAGGTCGAATACCAATTTCCAACTTTCCGCTTAGGTTTTGATAGCCATGGCCGAGGTCTAGTTCATGGCCGCCAATTCGGGCTTTGTTGCCGCTAATTTCAGCGCCAAGCACGTTCATTCCTGGTGAGCCGATGAAAAAACCGACAAATGTGTGAGCCGGTTTTTCAAATAGTTCTGTCGGTGTGCCGATCTGCACCACTTCACCGTCCGACATCACGACCACTTTATCAGCAAAGGTTAGTGCTTCGGTCTGATCATGGGTTACATAAATCATCGTGTGGCCGAGACGCTGATGCAGTGCTTTTAGTTCAGTACGTAGTTCCCATTTCATTTGCGGGTCAATAACCGTGAGCGGTTCATCAAAAAGGATAGCATTCACGTCTTCACGCACCAGCCCACGACCAAGACTTATTTTTTGTTTTATATCAGCAGTAAGTCCGTTGGCTTTTTTATCTAAAATATCATTGAGCGAAATCATTGATGCAATATCGGCGACACGTTTTTCAATATAATTAGCGCTCATTTTTCTGTTTTTAAGCGGGAAGGCGAGGTTTTCCCGTACCGTCATCGTGTCATAAACCACCGGAAACTGAAAAACCTGGGCGATATTTCGGTGTGCTGTATCTTGGGTTGTTACATCCTGATCATCAAATAAAACCTGCCCCTGCGACGGTGCGAGCAATCCAGAAATAATATTGAGCAAAGTGGTTTTGCCGCAGCCCGAAGGACCAAGCAGCGCGTAAGCCTCCCCATCATTCCAGACATGGTTCATGGTTTTAAGGGCGTATTCATTATCGGATGTATAACTATGGGCCAGATTGGAAAGGGTGATTTTTGCCATGGCTATATCCCCTTCGCATAAAACGCTGGAAGAACCATATTGCCATCCTGCGAGAATGTATAAATATGCGACGGGTCAAGAAAAACGGACACTTCTTCACCGAGTGTTAAATCATGAACGCCGTGGACCAGCCCCACCCAGCGTTCACCACCATGGCGCATATGCATATAAGTTTCAGATCCGGTTATTTCAGTCACATCAAGTTTTGCGTTAAATTTAATGGCCATGTCGCTATGTTGTGCAAGCTCAAGATGGTTAGGCCTAAAACCTGCTATATAGTCCCCATCGCCTAATTTCGATAAAGCCTCACTGGCCTTTGCATTTGTTCCGTCACTAAAGGTGATTTTGTTGCCAGATTTACTTAGTTTAAGAAAATTCATCGGTGGATTTGAAAATATCCGTGCCGTGGTAGCATCTTTTGGCTGACGGTATATGGTGGATGTTTTGCCAAACTGGGTAATGCGCCCCTCATGGAGCGTCGCCGTATTGCCGCCTAGCAGTAGCGCTTCTTCCGGTTCAGTCGTGGCATAAACAAAAATGGCGCCGGAATCTGCAAAAATTTTCGGAATTTCGGCGCGTAGTTCTTCGCGTAATTTATAATCCAGATTAGCCAGTGGTTCATCAAGCAAAACCAGCCCCGACCCTTTAACCAGTGCCCGGGCGAGGGCGCATCTTTGTTGCTGTCCACCGGACAGTTCAAGTGGTTTTCGTGTAAGAAAAGACGAGAGCTTCATTAAGTCGGCGCATTGTCTGACGGCCTTATCAATGTCAGCACTGTTTTTATTCATAAGTCGAAGCGGCGATGCGATATTTTCATAAACCGTAAGCGACGGATAATTGATAAACTGCTGATAAACAAAGGCTATATCGCGGTCCTGAACCCGCACACCGGTGACATCTTCATCGTTCCATAAAATACTTCCCGAGCTTGGTTTATCAAGTCCGGCCATTAGCCTCATAAGGGTTGTTTTGCCGGAAAGTGTCGCGCCAAGCAGCACATTCATGGTCGCTTTTTCCAAGCGAAGATTTGTCTCATAAATATGCGGCTGGTCGTTCTCTGTCAGCGTTATATTTTCAAGCATGAGCGACACAGATTTCCCCTAAATATCAGCCAGCGCTTGGTCAAAATCGGCGATGATATCTTCTATACCCTCAATGCCGACAGAACAGCGGATCAGACTTTCTGGAATACCGAGTTCTTGGCGCTGTATTTCGGTAAGTTCAACATGGCTTGTGGTGCGCGGTGGGCCGACAATGGTTTCAACGCCGCCCAGATGGGCCGCACGGTGAGCAAAACGAATTTGCGGCAGAAAATGACGCACGGCATCAAACCCGCCTTTAAGAGAGAAGCTCAGCATGCCGCCAAATCCACTCATTTGTGCTTTGGCAATATCGTGCGCTGGATCACTTTTTAGGCCGGGATAGAATACCTTATCAACTTTTTCGTGGGTCTCAAGAAACTGAGCGAGAGCCATGGCATTTGAATTTTGACACTCAATGCGAAGCTTGAGTGTCTTAAGTCCGCGCAGCAGTAAATATGCGGAATTGGCGTCCAAAGTCGCGCCATTAATTTCTCTAAAGCCGTATATTTTGTTGACTAAATCTTCACGACCACAAACAATGCCGCCAAGCGCATCAGAATGTCCGCCTATGAATTTTGTCGCACTATGCACAACCAGATCAGCCCCAAGCGCAAGTGGGTTTTGATTGATCGGTGTGGCAAAGGTGTTATCAACTACAATAATGGCACCGGCTTTTTTACCTGCCGCTATAAGCCTTTTTAAATCAAGCACTTTCATAGTCGGATTGGTTGGGGTTTCCAGATAAAGCAGATCGCAGCCATTTAAGGTTTCGGCTTCAATGGCATCCTGATCATGGGTTTCGCACATGGTAACATTTATGTCAAAACGTGGCAGATGTTCCATAAATACAATACTGGTGCCGCCGTAAGTATCTTTTACCGATACAACGCGCTGGCCCGGTGAAAGCAGAGTGAATAATATGTTGCTGATCGCCGCCATGCCGGTGGAAAAGCTGGTCGCGGCTTCTGCGTCTTCAAGCACACGCATTTTTTCTTCAAATACTTTAACGGTTGGGTTAGTGTTACGGCTATAAATATGGCCTTCACGTTTACCTAGGGCCACTTCAAGCCATTCATCTACATCATCATGATTATAGGATACGCTGTTTATAATTGGAACCTGCGCGGCACCTTCGAAAAATGTTTCTTCTTCGCCGGCCCAGACGGCTTTTGTGCTCTTACTGATGCCATCCCACTTTTGATTTGTCATATTGTTGACCTTTTTATTTATCTAACTGATATAAACTATTAATGCTTTTCTTGATAACATTAAAGCTATATCGTGCCTAAATGCATAAAATAAAAATATCACAAAAAACCATGGACGCAGCGATCAAGAGAAGGGGAGGTCGGCAATATGCTTTTGCTGATATTGACGCACGCCGCACGGCGCTTATCGTTATTGATATGCAGAAATATTTTCTTGAACCCGGCATGGCAGCTGAAGTGCCGGAAGCCCGTGAAATTGTTCCCAATATCAATAAGTTAGCGTCATGCTTGCGTGCAGCAGGAGGACAGGTGGTATGGGTAATTACCACCTTTGATGACGATGTTTTAGAAAACTGGTCGGTGCTTAAAGATCTGTTTTCACCTGATCGCTGTGATGCCATGATGGAGAATATCACGGTTGGTGGCAAGGGGCATGCGCTGTGGCCTGCGCTAACGGTTGAGAATCATGATTGGCAGGTGGAAAAAAACCGCTTCAGCGCGTTTATTCAGGGATCAAGTAACTTGGAACAGCGCCTGAAAGAAGCGAACATTGATACGGTCATTATCACCGGTACTTTAACCGATGTATGCTGTGAAAGCAGCGCCCGTGATGCGATGATGCGTAATTTTAAAACCATTGTGATTACGGATGCCAATGCCGCTGGGTCGGATGATGATCATAATGATGCACTAAATGCCATGGCAAGATTATGGACTGATGTAATCTCCACCGATGAAATGATCGGGAGACTATCTTGAAGATTGGTTTTAATCCTAATTTTGCACCGTTTAGTTATCTGAAAGACGGCAAACCAAGCGGCATTGTTATTGAGCGGATCGTGGGTATTTTTGAAAAATCCGGAATTAAATATGAACTGGTACCCGCGGAACTCACCGGATTAACAAGCGGTCTAATGCAAGGTGAATTTGACATATTAGCTGCCCTTGCCAAAACGCCCGAGCGAGAAAAAACCTTATCCTTCAGTAATCCAATTATCGTTAGTGGCGCAGCATGGTTTAAGGCGTCAAATTCAGTACCGTTAATGGACGGGGAACTTCCAAAAATGGCTGTCACACCAAAAGTAGGACCACTGGTCGGGCAGATTAAAGCGCTATTTCCGGAAATAGAACTTTTGACCAGTGAAAACTATGACACGTCACTTCAGGATGTGCTGGACGGAAAAGCGGATGCCGCAGCGCTTAATTGGCATGTTGGTAAAATGCTTGTCCGGGAAAAATATAATTTACTTTTTCATGTTCCGCTCGCGCCCTTTAATACAATGGCACTTCATATGGCGACTAAGCTCCCCGATAAAAACAATCTTATAATCAGGCTAAATGAACATATCCCGGATGATTGGGGCCCGGATCCGTTATGACAAAATAAAATGGGAAATAAAAATGACAGGTGAGGTAAAAGGACCTTCAAGGTTAGTCGGTATATCTATTGTTGCAGGAGCAACGGTTGGTGCAGGAATGTTTGCACTTCCTGTTGCCTCTGCTGGAATGTGGTTTAATTGGTCAATAATTGCATTATTATTCAGTTGGTTTTGTCTTTATCATTCCAGTTTAATGATACTTGAAACGAACCTGAACTATACCCCGGGGGCCAGTTTTGATACTTTTGTTAAAGATACCATCGGCAAGGGGTGGAATGTTGTAAATGGTATAACGCTGGCTTTTATTCTTTATATATTAGCTTATGCCTATATTAGCGGTGGTGGTTCAATCGTTAGTCATACTTTGGATGTCTCCCTTGGAATATCTTTGCCACCGATTATGGCGGGCTTGATTTTTGCGATAGGACTTTCTTCAATTGTATGGGTCAGCACAGGTTTTCTTGGCCGCATGAATGCAATATTCGTTGGTGGTATGTTGATAACTTTTATTCTGTCTGTAGGCGATCTGACGACCCAAATTAAGCTTCCAATATTGCTTGATACTAAAATGAGCTACACACCCTTTGTTTTTGCAGCACTGCCTTATTTTCTGGCCTCATTCGGGTTTCATACTTCCGTACCAAGTCTGGTGAAATTTTATGGGAAAAATCCAAATGTAATTCGCGATTGCCTGTTTTACGGCACATTAATTTCATTGGTGATTTATGCCTTATGGATGATGGTGGTGCAGGGCAATATTTCTCGTGCCGATATGCGACCGGTCATTGATAACGGCGGTAATATTGGTGATATGGTTGGTGCACTTACTAATGTTGGCACGAGTAGCAGTCTGGCGGGATTTATTAATGCTTTTGCCAATTTGGCGGTGGTGTCCTCTTTCCTTGGGGCTGCGATTGGCCTGTTTGATTATATGGCAGATAAATTTAAATTAGGTGATAGCGGAATGGGCCGTCTTAAAACTGCGCTTATATGTTTTGTGCCGCCTACAATCGGCGGTGTGTTTTTCCCAAATGGTTTTCATTATGCCATTGGCCTCGTTGGCCTATGCGGCATTGTCGTCGCAACGCTCATTCCTGCTCTATGCGTGCGCGCAAGTCGTAAAAAACATGGTAGTCCGTTATTTAGGGTTCGCGGCGGGGATAAAATGGTAATATTTATCCTTGGATATTCAGTGGTTCTGTTTGTATGTTATTTTCTAAGTATCGCAGGAGTGTTGCCTGTTTATTAACAATTGGAGCGAATATTGACTTCTCTTAAGATTATTAAGAATTATATTAATGGTGAATTTGTCGATAGTGAAAACTATTTTGATGATATCAGTCCGGTTGATGGCACGTTGGTTGCGAAAGTTTCCGAAGCAGACGAAATAATTGTTGATAATGCTGTGCAGGCAGCAAAGAATGCTCTTCATGGTGAATGGGGAGCAATGTCACAAAAGGACCGCAGCGAAATGCTCAATAAAGTCGCTGATGAAATAGAACAGCGTTTTGATGATTTTGTTGCTGCGGAAATTGCCGATACCGGCAAGGCACACGCTCAGGTAAAAAATATTGATATTCCCCGCGGTGCTGCCAATTTTCGCTTTTTCGCTGATCTTGCGGCGAGCCAAAATGAGCAGTCCTTTAAAATGGATACGCCAGATGGGAAGGGTGCAACAAATATAATCGTCAATAAACCAATTGGCGTTGTTTCGGTTATATCGCCGTGGAACCTGCCGCTTCTACTAATGACTTGGAAAGTGGCGCCAGTGCTTGCTGTCGGCAATACGGTTGTTGTAAAGCCATCTGAAGAAACACCGTCAACGGCGACATTGCTTGCCGAAGTTATGGACACCGTAGGGATGCCGAAGGGCGTGTTTAATCTGTTACATGGTTTTGGACCAAATTCAGCCGGTGAATTTATGGTGGCTAATAAAGATGTGGATGCAATAACTTTTACCGGTGAAAGCAGTACCGGTTCCACCATTATGAAAAATGCTGCTGTTGGATTAAAACCAGTTTCTTTTGAGCTTGGCGGTAAAAATGCCGCGATTATTTTTGCTGATGCGGATTTTGATGCGGCGTTAGCCGGAACCGTTCGTTCTGCTTTTTCAAATTGTGGGCAGGTTTGCCTATGTTCAGAGCGTGTTTATGTTGAGCGAGCGATATTTGATAAGTTTGTCAGCGCCTTAAAGGAAAAGGCCGAAGCTATAAAAATCGGCAGGCCAGAAGACGACGCCGATATGGGGCCACTTATTTCCAAAGAACATAAGGATAAAGTGCTTGGCTATTTTTCACTGGCACTTGAGGAAGGGGCAACGGTAATTACCGGCGGCAGCGTGCCGGAATTTGGCGATGAACGTGATAATGGCGCTTTCATTAAACCAACCATTTGGACAGGATTATCTGAAGAGGCCCGTATAATAAAAGAGGAAATTTTTGGCCCCGTTTGCCATATTTCACCTTTTGATCAAGAAGATGAGGTTATAGCCAAGGCAAATGACAGTGAATATGGCCTTGCTGCCGCTATCTGGACCACGGATATGGATAAGGCAAACCGTGTGGCGAGACAGATGGAAGTGGGGATTTGCTGGGTCAATGACTGGTTCCTGCGCGATCTTAGAACACCGTTCGGTGGGGTAAAGCTTTCCGGTATTGGCCGTGAAGGCGGAATTCACAGTCTTGAATTTTACTCAGAGCCGCTAACGATTTGCATTAAGGAATAAAAATGAAAAGTGAAGTGATCGAAGGAAAAGCAAAGCCGCTTGGTGCTTATCCCCACTATAAAAGGGCTGGTGATTATATTTATATTTCAGGAACCAGCTCGCGGCGTTCTGATAATAGCCATGCGGGAGTGGAAATAGCGGAAAATGGTGATGTTACGCTTGATATAGCGGTGCAAACAAGGGCCGTTATCAAAAACATCGAAGCGACTTTAAAAGCCGCTGGTGCCGAGCTTTCTGATCTGGTGGAACTTAGTAGCTATCTGGTTAATATGGATGATTTTAAAGGTTATAATGATGTCTACAGTGAATTTTTTGATAGCGAAACAGGCCCGGCAAGAACCACCGTTGCCGTACGTGCGCTACCTCATCCCAATTTACTTATCGAAATAAAAGCCGTTGCTATGAGGAAGGAAGAATAATGCCCATACATCCAACATTAATACCGTTTAATTTTAAAAAATGGATCGAAGATAATCAAGATCAATTAAAGCCGCCCGTTGGCAATAAGATGCTTCATGACGAGACAACTGGAATGATTGTTATGGTCGTTGGTGGCCCCAACACTAGAGTTGATTTTCATGATGACCCGGTCGAGGAATGGTTCTATCAGATCAAGGGCGATATGATGCTTAAAATCGCTGAAAATGGTGTAATATATGATGTTCCTATTCGTGAGGGAGAAGTGTTTTTAATGCAGCCACATGTAATTCACGCGCCGCAAAGACCGCAGGAAGGCTCGGTCGGTATCGTTGTTGAAGCACCGCGCCAGCCGGATATGATGGAAGGTTTTGAATGGTACTGCTTTAACTGCGGTGATAAAGTTCACCGTGTTGAGGTTGCCCTTACGGACCCGAGCATGATTGTCACGGCGCTACCAAAATTATATCAGGATTATCACGATAATATGGATGCGCGGACGTGCAAGAATTGCGGCGAAGTCCATCCCGGTAAAGGCAAACCACCTGAGGGATGGGTAGAGTTATAAATATGAAAACAATAGACATCCATTCGCATTTTTATCCGGATAGTTTCCCGGATCTCGACACCCGCTTCGGTGATGGTGATTGGCCGGGGTTTCGTAAAGTATCAGATGAGAAAGGCATGATTACGCTGGGTGGTGAAGATTACCGTCCCATATATGATGCCTGTTGGAAGGGCGAGCGGCGCATTGAAGAAATGGATAAATATGCGGTCGATGTTCAAATCATGTGTGCCACGCCGATACTCTTTGCCTATGAGAAACCGGCGAGACAAGCGCTCGAATGCGCAAAAGTGATAAATGACGAAGCGCTTAGGCTGTGTTCCCATAATCCGGCGCGCCTAAAAGCCATGTGTCAGGTGCCACTTCAGGATATTGATATGGCCTGCTATGAGGTGAGCCGGGCTATGGAGTGCGGTCATGTTGCGGTGCAGATCGGCAATCATGTTAAGGATAAAAACCTTGATGATGAAGGAATCGTTACGTTTTTGCAACATTGCGCGAGTATCAATGCACCGGTGCTTATTCATCCGTGGGATATGATGTCGCCTGAGCGAATGCCTAAATATATGCTGCAGTGGCTCGTCGCTATGCCCGCCGAAACTCAGCTTTCGATTTTATCACTTATTCTTTCCGGTTCTTTTGAGCGGTTGCCTGAAAATTTAAAGCTCTGCTTTGCCCATGGCGGTGGTAGTTTTGCTTATCTTATGGGCCGGGTTGATAATGCATGGCGTGAGCGCGACATTGTCCGTAATGACTGCCCAAATCTTCCTTCGTCATATATGGACCGCTTTTATGTTGATAGCGCGGTATTTAGTGATGATGCTTTGGATTTACTTGTGAAATGCAGCGGTACTGAGCGGATAATGTTTGGCACCGATTATCCATTCCCGCTTGGTGAAATTGAAATGGGCGCACTGGTGCGCGGACATCCAACGCTATCGGATCAACAAAAAGCTTCCATTTTGGCGGATAATGCGGCAGGTTTCTTTAATATTTAAGGGAGAAATTAATGAGTTTTGAGTTTGTCATTCCTAAGGTCGTTGATCCGACCGGTGTGGACGCTGCGGCACACGCCCGGCCGATGGACGTTTTTAATGATCAGGACCGAGAGAAGAAGGTCATTGAAACAGAAGGTGATCCGATCACTGATTTTTACGGCGGCAGCAATCCTTATATTGATTATGAAAGTATTGATCTTTTGCTCAGCCTTCAGCATCCGCGCTCGGACGGTTATGATGAAATGTGCTTTATCATTATGGGTCAAGCCAAAGAACTTCTGTTTAAATCGCTTTATTATGAACTTTATAATCTTCAACTTCGCATCAAAGATGATGATATTGCTAATGCCTTTGTCATCCTTGACCGCTGTAAAAAAATATTAACACTGATCATAAATGTCTGGGAAGTGCTATCGACCATTAAAACTGACGGCTTTAATAAATTCCGTGATTATTTAAGTGTCGCGTCAGGGCAGCTTTCCTTCATGTACCGCCATATTGAATTTATTCTGGGTAATAAGAATAAAAAAATGTGCGATGCCCATAGCAATGTGCCCCATGTTTATCCGGCACTTCTGAAAAATTTCAACTCAGCAAGCCTTTATGATGATGTAATAGGTCTTCTTCATAGAAATGGTTATGAGGTTGCGGATGAATGCCTTGATCGGGACTGGTCTGAGAAATATAAAATTCACAAGTCGGTCGAGCAGGCTTGGCTCAAAGTATATTCTGATCCCACACCAGAAAACGAGCTATATATGCTCGGCGAGGGACTGACCGAAATAGCCGATATATTTTCCCAGTACCGCCACCGTCATTTTGTTTCCGTTGAGCGGATATTAGGTTTTAAACCGGGAACGGGTGGCTCGGCAGGGGTAGGCTGGCTCAAGCAAGCCGTTGATCACAGGTTCTTTCCTGAACTGTGGACAATACGCACTGAATTATAGAAAGAACAGGGTATGAGAAATATAACAGGGTATATCTTTGCCGCACTTCTTCTTGTGGGCTGTGCAGAGCAAAGTAATGAGCCGGAAAGACCCAATATTCTAATCATCCTCGCTGATGATCTTGGCTATACGGATATTGGCGCATATGGCGGTGAAATTCGCACGCCTAACCTTGATGATCTTGCCGGAGATGGCTTGCTGCTGACCAATTTTTATGCCGCACCGACCTGTTCACCAACGAGAGCCATGCTGCTTAGTGGTGCCGACTATCACCTAGCAGGGCTTGGCACTATGAACGGTAGCTGGGATACCAATCAATTGGGTAAAAGGGGTTATGAGGCCGTTCTTAATAAAGACGTGGTTTCCGTATCGAGCATTTTGCAGGATAGTGGCTATCATACCTATATGACCGGTAAATGGCATTTGGGGTATGTGCAGGAGCTGCAGCCACAAAGCCGGGGTTTTGAGCAGTCATTCGTCCTGCTTCAAGGCGGAGCGAGCCATTTTAGTGATCGGGGCGGCTTGGCCCGAGGTGCTATAGCGGATTATATTGAAAACGGCGAAGTTGCTGAAATTCCAGATGATTTTTATTCCTCAAACTATTATACCGACAAAATGATCGGCTATATCGATCAGGACCGTGCTGACGGTAATCCTTTCTTTGGCTATCTCGCCTATACTGCACCGCACTGGCCATTACAGGTGGCACCAGAAGATATAGACCTTTATAAAGGGGAATATGACAGCGGATATGATCAGATCAGGACGGACCGCATCGCTAGATTAAGAGAGCTTGGTATCATTGATGAAAAAACCATAACCAGTATGGCCCCGGATTATATTGAAAGCTGGGACCAGTTAAGCGCTGACGAGCAACGATCAGAAGCGCGAAAAATGGAAATTTTTGCGGCGATGGTTGATAATCTTGACCGTAATATCGGCCGGGTGATCGATCATCTCAAACAAATAGGCGAGTATGATAATACATTTATCCTTTTTATGTCTGATAATGGGGCCGAAGGAAATAATATCGGTAATATGGGCTCAAATGCAGAGTGGATACCAGAAGCCTTCGATAACAGTGTCCAGAGCATGGGAACGGTAAACTCTTTTGTCCATTATGGTGCGCAGTGGGCCCAAGTTGGTTCCGGACCATACCGTGATTTTAAAGCATTTGTTGGTGAGGGCGGCATTAAAGTGCCATCGATAATTCGCTATGGTGATCTACCTTATAAAGGGGATATTGATCATGGATTTATGACCGTAAAGGATATTGCGCCGACGTTACTTGAACTGGCAAATACAACTCACCCCGGAACTAAGTATAAAGGCCGTGATGTATATCCGATAACCGGGAAATCAATACTGCCTCATTTAAATGACTTGGATACGAGCGTTTATAAGCCCGAAGAAATCATCGTCTGGGAACTTTTTGGCCGCCGCGCAATTCGACAAGGAGCGTGGAAAATGACAATGCAGGCTGAACCGATTGGAAGCGGAGAATGGCAGCTCTATAATCTGGATGATGATCCATCAGAAACAAAAGATGTTGCAGCACTGAATTCTGATAAAATAGCGGCACTAGAGCTACTATGGGAAGATTATGTGGCTAATAACAATATTATTCTGCCCATAAACGGTGAAAACCCATACGCTTCACCGCAGTGAGGAATTAATAATTATTTCACTGGTGATTGTCCTATGAACTGGGCAGCGTGCGGCAATGTCGAATATTTTTTGCCGCTCTTCGTCGGTCAGATCGCCTTCAATTGTAATATCAGTTTGGATATGATCGACCAGGCCTTTTTTTGTTTCGCAATTTTCGCAGTCAGTTGCATGTATTTTTGAATGGGATAGTTTCACTTCCACATGATCAAGATTATATCCTTTTCGGTTCGCATACATGCGCATGGTCATGGATTTGCAAGCACCGAGCGCTGATAATAAAAAGTCATAAGGTGAGGGGCCGAGGTCATCCCCACCAACTGATAATGGCTCGTCGGCTATCATCTTGTGGCCCGAACTGGTTTCAATGCTATTGGTATATTTACCTTGTTCCGTCTGCGAAACGACAACTGTTTGTGTATCTGACATATAATATTCCTCAATCCTATCTATACATTTACAAGTTTAGACGATAGTCTTTGAAAAAATCAATATTTCTGAGGGATATACCATGAATAAAATAATTATCGCGATTGCTATCTTTTTTTCATCATTCTGTACAACGATTGCCCAAGAGGGTTTTAACGCGGACCTAATAGAAGACTGGCATTGGCGACAGCTTGGCCCGGCATTGCCCGCAGGACGTTCATGGTATGTGGTGGCTGATGAAAATAATCCCAAGGTTATATTTGCCACGGCTGCTGGCGGTGGCCTTTGGAAAAGTGATAATAACGGTGTTACCTTCAGGAATGTTTTCGCCCAGTATAATGTCGCCTCGACTGGTTATGTGGCCGTATCAAAGTTGGACAGTGATGTTGTTTGGCTTGGGACCGGTGAAAATGCCGGAACACGGGTCACTACTTATGGTGACGGTGTTTATAAATCAACTGACGGCGGTGAAACATGGAAAAATATGGGCCTGCCGGAAAGTTATCATATTTCCGATATTAAAATTCATCCAACCAATCCCGACATCGTTTATGTGGCCGCGAGCGGTTATCTGTGGGGGGAAAGCGAACATAAAGGCATCTATAAAACCACCAACGGCGGGATGAGCTGGCGCAAAGTGCTTTATATTGACGAAGAAACCGGTGGTCATGATATAGAATTTGATCCCCATAATCCGGACATTATGTATGCGTCAATGTGGCAGCGTTTTCGTTTTGGCGGTGGTGATATGGATGATATCGGCCCGAGCAGCGGTATATATAAAACCCTTGATGGTGGTGAAAGCTGGACCCACTTAACAAATGGTCTTCCTACTGTCGATATGGGTAAAATCCATCTTGTGGTGGCTCAGAATAATTCTGACATCCTATATGCCCACCTTATGACTGACCGCGATCCGGACGGTAATCATCAGTACGGCATTTACCGCTCCGAGGACGGCGGCGCAAGCTGGACCCATCAAAGTACGGCACCGACAAGACCTGTTTATTATTATTCAAATATCACTATTGATCCAAAAGATGACAACACGATCTGGCTACCTCTTCTTGAGCTTCACCGCTCTACCGATGGCGGTAAGACGTTCGCGAAGATGAATATGCGTCATGTGCATTTTGATCTCCACTCTTTATGGATAAACCCGGCCGACAATGATCATATGATCCTGTCCGGCGATGGCGGTGTAAATATCAGCTTTGATGGCTCAAAGACTTGGGCCTCTACCACGTTACCCATTGGTCAGTTTTATGAAGTGTCTGTTGATAATCAGGATCCTTATAATGTCATTGGAGGAATGCAGGATACCGGAACATGGCGCGGGCCAAGCCGAACGTATGACGAGGAAGGCATCACCAATTCTGACTGGATCAAGCTCAAACATAATGGCGACGGTATGGATAGCTCAACGGACCGTGATGATCCTAACTTGATTTATTTTGCGCAGATTATGGGCGGAACAGCCAAGCTTGACCTTCGCACATGGGAGCGCACCGAATTTCGCCCGTCAGTGGCGGAAATAGCGGCTAGCGGCCTTAGTGAAAAAATCAGATATGATTGGAACCCGGCTTTTCATCATTCTTATCATGATACGGACACGCTTTATCTCGGCAACAATTACCTGATGAAAATAAATAATAAAACCGCCGACTGGAAAATTATTTCACCGGACTTAACGTGGCAGCAACAGCGCGCTATCACTGGCCGCGAGGAAGAAGACAGCATGGAAATAGGTTTTCATAGTTACGGCGCTCTTTTTTCAGTAAATGAAAGCCGTCAGGACGCGGATACTATCTGGACCGGTTCAGACGATGGCCGTATATCAATCACCCGTGATGGCGGTGATAACTGGACTAACCTGACTGGTAATTTGCCGGCGGATACCCCGCAGCAATGCGTGGTCGACGAAATTGAAACATCGCATTTTGTTGATGGCCGGGCTTACGCCACTTTAAACTGCTACGGCCGCAATGACCGCGCGCCTCATGTTTATCTGACGGATGATTTTGGCGGCAGCTGGTCTGATATTTCCGGCAACCTGCCAACCGGCCCCGCTTATGTGGTTAAAGAAGATCCAAAAAATGAAAATGTGCTTTATCTTGGTACAGAATTTGGTTTCTTCGTTACCCTTGATAAAGGTGGTCGCTGGGTACAGCTTCGCGGTAATCTGCCTACGGCCAATGTTGCCTCTATGGCAATACAGGAACGCGACATGGAAGTGGTCGTCGGCACCTTCGGTCACGCTATGTGGGTTACGGATATTGCCCCATTTTCACAGATGAACGCTGATGTGTTTGATCAGGATCTTCATATTTTTGATGTTCCCGCAGCCACAAAACACCGCATCCGGGTAAAATACGGCAACACCATCGAAGAACTGCAAGGCGATAATTATTTCCGCGGTGAAAACCCCGCTTACGGCGCTAGTATCACTTATTATCTGAAAGACGCTACATCAAATGGTATGGTCGAAATAGATGTTAAAGATAGCAGTGGCAATGTGGTGCGAACCCTTAGCGGCCCCGGTCAAGATGGCCTAAATACAGCCGTCTGGGACCTTATGTCAAATGAGGGCGCCGCAGATAATCTGCCTGCGCCCGTACGCCGCCTGTCATACGAAGACAGACATTACCGCAGGCTGGTGGATATTGGTGATTACACTGTGGAAATTGAAGGCCAGACTAAACCAGTCCACGTAAGACCGCAGCCGGTAGGGGCGATTAATCCGACGGGTAGGATTAACTAGAGAATTTTCTCTAATGTATGATCAATGAACGTGTCATTTAAGCCGAGGTGCTGATCTAGTGCCTTGGCTTGTTGCCAGTTGATATTGGTGCTGGTTTCGGCGTCCAGAATATCGAACAAGTGGGTTTTTGTGGTGATCGCTTTTGTGCAAGCCGCGCCGACAATTTCCCCAGCCTCAGATTTATTCATATGTCCGCATAGCAAAAATGTTGCGGCTTCGGCGAGGATGGTGCCGTGGGTGTTTTTTATGTTTGACGTCATGACGTCACTATTGATTTTAAGGGATCCGATCAGGTCTTGAATGTGGTTTAAGCAGGTGCCTGTCGTGATCAGGCATTTGGGCAGCGTTAGCCATTCTATTTGCCAGGCGGCCGCGTCGCGTTCATGATTATGGATCATGGCATGGGCGAGGCTTGCTAATAAATCTATGTTGGTTTTTGAAAGGGCAACGATTGCTTCGGCGAGGGCCGGGTTGTTTTTTTGTGGCATAGTTGATGATTTTCCGCCGCCTTCTATGGAAAGCTCACCGATGCCGGAGCTAGATAACAGTATGACATCACTAGCAATTTTTGCAATTGATCCGGAAAGGAGCGCGCAATATGCGCCAAGTTCGACGATAGTATCGCGTTGATTATGCCATGGTAGTGGGCTGAGGCCGAGGCCGAGTTTTTCCGCCAGTCCACGCGCGGTGGCGATACCGTCCTTCTCACTTAACGCTGATAATGTACCCGACGCGCCGCCGATGGAAAGCACGAGCACTCGTTCTTTTAACTGCTCTAATCTTTCACTATGGCGGATCAGTGGCATCAACCAGTTAGCGGCTTTTAGGCCAAAGGTGGTTGGTGTTGAAATTTGCGATCTTGTGCGTGCTGCCATGATAGCCGCACGGTGTTGGTCGGCGAGAGTGGCGAGAGTTTTTGTCAGGCTCGCAATGCGAATTTCAAAAATATCAAAAACTTTAGCAAGCTGCATCACCAGTGCCGTATCAAGAATATCCTGACTAGTGGCACCGAAATGGACATAGGATGCATCGTCGCCACCGACAGCGGATTTCAACAGTTTCACCAATGTTGGCACGACTATACCGTCTTTTGCCGTTCCTTCGCTTAAATCTTCCGGTGAAATATTAAACTCTGTATTTATAATTTTCTCTGCCGCCTCAGCCGGTATCACACCAGCTTCGCCCTGTACTACTGCCAAGGCCATTTCCACTGCAATCATTGAGCGGATATGAGCACGGTCAGAAAAAAGCGCGGCTATTTCCTGATCTGAGAAAAGGTCTTTATAAATTTCTGATCCCTCAGGTGAAACTGCCATTAATTTATCCTATACATCAAAAAACACCGTTTCATTATCGCCCTGCATATGAAGATCAAATTGATAATGTCCGTCTTCATCTTTTTTTGCAATTAATGTATGGCGTCGATCTTCCGGCACACTACAAAATACTGCATCCTGCTCGTTTAAATTCATTTCGTCATCGAAATAAACCCTTGTAAAGGCGTGACTGAGCATGCCGCGCATAAAGACGATCATATTAATATGTGGCGCGTGGCCATCAGCTATAGGGCCCGGCTTTATGGTTTTAAAATGAAATTTATTGTCAATTTGTGCGTCGCAACGCCCGAAACCTGTGAAAATATCGTCTGTTGGTGCTGTGCCCCGGTCTAAATACTGTCCCTCAGCATTTGCCTGCCAAATTTCAATCATCGCGTCGGCAATGATCTCTCCATTTCCGTCATATATATTACCGTGCAGGGTAATATGTTCGCCTGGCGTATCTTCTTTAGTCATATTGGGGCTGGCGATTGATTTTAAATCGTAATCGCCCTGTTCAGGCGTTAAGCCATAAGAAAAATAGGGGCCAACGGTTTGCGAAGGGGTTTGTTTTAATTTGTTACCAGTCATTTTCACCCTTCCATCGGTGTGGCGGTTGGGCCGCGAAGAATAATATCAAATTCATAACCCAGCGCAAAATCGGGGATAGAATACTCCTGTGAAAATTTTGAAATAAGACTTTTACGGGCTTCAGGATCAGGGGAGGCGTTATAAATAGGATCAAGGGGCAGGAGCGGATCGCCGGGAAAAAACATTTGCGTTACCAGACGCGACGCGAAGCTCATACCAAACAGCGAGAAATGGATATGGTTGGGCCGCCAGGCATTATGATGATTGCCCCACGGGTAAGCACCCGGCTTAATGGACATGAATGTGTATCTGCCGTCTTCATCAGTAACACAGCGCCCGCCGCCGAAAAAATTGGGATCAATCGGCGCATCATGCTGATCAACAATATGAATATATCTGCCGGCGGCATTGGCCTGCCAAATCTCAACCAGAATACCCGGTTGCGGTCTTGCGTATTCATCAAGAACTCTTCCCGATACCTGAATACGCTCCCCAAGCGGATCACCATCCACTTTTCCGTTTTTGGTTAAATCATTATCGTGCTTCTGCATTTGTTCATGGCCGAAAGCGGGAATGGTAAGTTCTGATAAGCTGTGTTTAATGGGTATGAGCGGCTTTTTCGGCCCGCGAAAAGCGGTCGATTTATAACCGGGATAAATATAAGGCGCGTGTACATCCCAATCTCTTTTATCTATTTTATCACTCATTCGCTTTCCATTTCGTCGTAGATTTCTTTGGCGATTTTTATATAATGGTTAGCGACAGGTATTCCTGCATAAACGGCCGTATGCATCAGCATTTCCCTGACTTCCTCTTTTGTCGCACCGGTATTTACAGTAGCGCGCAGATGAAGTTCAAATTCCGCCTCATTACCACCTGCAGCCAGCAGACAAAGGGTAAGAAGGCTCCGGTCACGGTGGCTGAGTATACCCTCTCGGGACCAGGTTGACCCCCAGGCTGTTTCAGTTATAAAATCCTGAAAATCAGCATCAAATTCCGTTTTATTGGCGAAGGATTTATCAACATGAGCATCCCCAAGAACCTTACGGCGGATTTCCATACCTTTATCAAACTTTTCAGACATAACCATTCTCCCTGGCGAATTCATTCAAATGTTTAGCTACTATTTCTGGTTTCTCTATGCATGGCAAGTGAC
>Ga0233449_1000346_pt1 | contig 58703 bp, 15 predicted proteins | sample SI_124_October20_FD_183012 | JGI IMG/M metagenome (GOLD analysis project Ga0233449, IMG submission 183012) | Seawater microbial communities from Saanich Inlet, British Columbia, Canada - SI_124_October2016_200_MG | ecosystem: Environmental > Aquatic > Marine > Inlet | place: Canada: British...
TATTTTGTATTATTATTTTGTATTATTATTTTGTATTATTATTTTGTATTATTATTTTGTATTATTATTTTGTATTATTATTTTGTATTATTATTTTGTATATTTGATTTGATTATTGATTTGTATTTAATCGCTTTTGTAATCATATTGCTTTTATATTACCTGATTTTTCAACTATTCAACCATCAAATTATTTATCATCTTTTTCATGTCTTCTAATTTTTTCCTAATATTTGTTGTTTCTGCTTTCATGTGTTGTATCTCTTGTATTTCTAGAGATTTTTCATTCATTACTTCTAATTTAACACTTTCTTCGTGCAATTTTTTCAAAACAGTATGATGTAATGTGAATATCTTGTCTTTATCTAAAACATGAAAATCACTTACTTTATATCCATAAATATATATTTCATCATACTTTTTATCTACTATAAAGCTTCTATTGTCTTCTAATAATGTTAAATCCAATTCATCTACAATATAATTGTCTAATATTTCACTATTGTCTTTATTATAATCTATCGTTTTTAATTTTTCAATATTGTTTTTATGTACTTCATCGGTCATATTTTCATCCAATATCTTTATACATATTAATTTATACTCCTTCTTATCTTCTTCATCTGGTATCTCGTTTTCTGATAAATCAACGGTCAATTTATATTGTATTTCACCATTTTCATTTTCAAATCCCTCCCATATATTCTTTTCTGAAAAACGACCAACATTCTCAACAACATTCCTGTTATTTTCTGTAACCGCCTGTGGGAAATGTGTTTTAACATCTTGTGCTATATAACCATACTCTGGGAAATATGTTAATGATGAGCGATCCATTATAGAATATGCAACTGGTTCCAAGTTTTCTATTATTCTAATAGCTTTATCTGTATTAATATTTTCAATATCTTTTTTTAATCTTGCATCAGACAATAAAAATACACCACCTTTTTCTGTAGTTTCTGTTTTTTCTGTTCCCCTAACATATAAATTACTTGGTATCCTAATATTATCACAAATTGTCATGGTTAATGTTTTAAATTTTTTATACTCGGAAGATTCTTCTAATTTTTCCGGAAAATTGGTTATTTTTTCAACTGAATCCTTTCCATAAATCATAGATGTTATACCTTGTGACCCCATTACCCCCTTTAATCCTTTATCACCTCTTGTACCCGGTACAATATAACGTAATTCACCGTTTACGCGTCGAGTTGCTTCTTTCTCATCCATACCTGTATCAGTTAATTTTTTTATTTCATTCGGATTTTTCCACCAATATGGCCACAAATTGCTACTAACATATTTATCCCAGTTATCTCTAAGATAATAATAGTAATTAAAATAACTAGTTGGTTCAGTATCTGGTATATTTACCTTTTCATATTCAGTTAAATAAATTTTAACTAATTCTTCAACTTCGTCCCATTCTTTATACGTATTCACCCATAATTCACCTGATGCACTTGAATACCATGGTGCTTTACTTCCGGCTTTATGTAATTCTAAGTCAAATTTAACAGCATTTGTATATCGCTTTAAAGCATCCGTTACATCTTCCATGTAATATGTATAAAAATCTTTGTCTTTTCCATTTGGTCCTGGCTGACCATCTGCGAAATTCGGTTCGCCCTTTTTCCCTTTTAAATTAGATTGTCTCATTGCTGCACTAGCTGCTTCTAATATATCACTCATACGTATGAAAGATAAATCTTGTCCTCTTATATTAGGGTTTTCTTTGTTGGGATTGCATTTGTCAAAATTTAAATATATTTTATTCAAAAACATTTCTGATTCATTATTTTCAATATATAATGTTGGTATAAATTCATCATTAAAATGAAAATAATTATTGTTATTCCACTTTTTACACCAATATTGACTCAATGCTTTATAATTACCTAGATAATCATTGGTTGCCCACTGTGGTATATTTTTTAATGCTTCTGAAAAATTAACGGATGTCCATGTTATTGCAAATCCCGCTAATTTTGGTGGTTTTTGTGGTTTGTATTTTATTATAACATCTTTTTCTTCAATATCATTTCTTGATGCATCATATGATAAATCTATTATTAAAACCTCGTCTATAAAAGGGACCTTTGATGGTTGTCTAAAAATGGTTACAAATTGTTTGTCTGCACGAATAGTAGCTGTATTTTGGTCGCCAGTTACTATTAATCCATTTGGATCTGTTTTAAATAAATTATTACTTCCACCTATTATCCATATATTATTCTCATCATCCACTATTGTTTGATGGTATTCTGAATATTTAAAATTATTCTCTTCTTCTTTATCGTCATAAAATTCCATTAATGTATTCTCTTCTTTTGAATATTTTCTTATTGATGACTTAAATATCTTATTATAACTTAGATCAGTTTCATCATCTGGGTTTTCTATATTTGATAAATCTATTATATATATAGTTTCGTTATAAGAACCATTCGGTTTTTTTCCTCCTGTTAAAATGACCTTACCGTATGGTTCTTTTAAATCTGTTGCTGTATTCAAATACACTGCTGTATGATTTTGAAAACTTATATCAATATTTATATTTGAAGGATCACTAATTTGTTGAATTGTATATTCTATTTCATCTGCATCATTTAAATTATAATCAAATATATATATATTTTTGTTATAAGAATTATCGTCCATCATTCCTCCTGTTATTAATAATCCTTTGAATGACCAATCTTCGGATGATTGTTTATTTTCTATCCAGGTTGCAGTATGATTAGATATTGAAAAGGAAATATCTGTGTTATTCATATCAACTGTATTTATATCAGTTGTATTCATCCTATATAAAACCATTGAGGATGTCTCATAATCATATATGTATAACTTTGTGTTAATAAATTTAAATTTATAATCTTCTCCTCCTATTATAACCAACCGTGGATATTCAAATTGTATATCATTAATTACATAACCGATTGTCATATAAGTTGTTGTGTGACCTTTTGATATTTTAAAAGTTTTAGGTATTCCATTTTGATCTTGAACTTTTACATTTACATAGTTCCATTCATTATTATCAATGTTTATTTTCATTATTTTATAATAATCACTTTCGCTTTCTGGGTTACTTTTGTTTTCACCACCAATTGTGTATATACATCTTTCTAATGAATCTGTAATGTAATTTATCGATTCAACATAATTGCTTGTGTGGTTTGCAATAATTGGAAATTGAGCGTATAATTCACATTCCATATCAAAGTTAATTAATTCCATTGGAAAATATTCCTTTATCGTTTTTGTTTTATCATTTAATATTATATAAAAACCACTTTCTGTATCTGTATTAAAATCTAATTCTACTTCATGCATTTTAAATTCTTGGTGGGATATAGATAAATTATGTGATATGTCGGTGCTATCAGGAGAATATGATGTATGTGTTATAAATAGAATATTTTTATGTTGTATTAATTTTACATTATCATGAATAATTTGATCATCCGTTGATGTATTTATTAGTTGTTCTACCCATTTATTACTTATTAAATCAAATACGCGTATGTCAGTGAAATTTCTTTCTATCACTTCTTTTTCATCAATATCCAATGAAACTTGTGAACCACCGGATACTACCATACTATGACCGTTTAATATAGCACTATGATTAAATCTATGTTTCCATAATTCCCTATCGTCAACATTGTCACTGGCCTGATCAATTATTTCAAATTCATAGAACTCTCTTTCAACTCCATCTCCGTCTTTTTCTTTAACTGTTAATAAATCTATTTTATAAATATTACCGTTTATTTCAGCACGCTCAATGGAATCAATTGTCTTATCATTTTTAAATTTTGCTAATTGATTTTTATTTTGGTCTTCAGTATCAATATTTATATCTACTATAATACCACCATATATTATCATGAATTCTCTTTTTCGCAATTTGTCATAATAAACTATTGAACTATGAAATATTAAGTTTGGCATAGTGATATCTTTATCATTACGTGAACGAATGTATCTTAAGTCCCATAACCAAACTTTTGATGATATATTTACTAGTAACATTTTAGTAAAATTATTGGTATCATCATCTATTTTATATGAATCATTATAGGTACCATAATATTTTTTTTTAACTGCTTGATTCGTTGTTGATGTTATACCACCTAAAATACCAATATAATCATTCTTTTTATTCGTTATTGGGTTTACATAGCTGTCTCTGTATTTCAATGTAGAATGTCCGAATACTAGCAAATTACTTATATCTGTTGACATTACTTTATTTGTTCGAATAATATCACGATCTCTCCATATAATTTTATTTTCTGTTAATTTTTTTATGTCCAAATATTTTATTTTTGTAATATTTTGTTTAATGTTATCTATAAAACTATTACTAATATCAGAAACATATGATGTGTCGTATAAATACTTTTTAATACCACCAAAAACATACATATCATCTTCGAAAAAAACAACATCATGATAAGCAATGTGGTTTATGTCTGTATATCCATTATCATTTGAATATGTATGAGTTAATTTAAATTCAGATATTGCATTATATCTAATATCAGTATTAAAAGAAGAATCATCTCTTTTATTAAAACCACCATAAGATATTAAATATGGTATCATCTTGTTGGTTTTTTCAATGTTTATTTTTTTAAATATTCCATGGATACTTGTTTTTATAGGTGAATTATTATCAACTAATAAATTATTTAATTCTCCATAATTATCATATGTTATTAAATATTTATTACCATCACCAACTAATGTTCCTTCATTCATATTATCTGGTGTTTCTCGATAAAGTAATGAATTTTCCTTCATTTCATTTAAATATTGATTAAAAACCTTCACGGTATAATTATTCTCTTTTGTTACTATGTTCACTATATTAAATTTATAGAATGTTTCATCTATTGTATAATCTAATATTTTATTTGGATCCAAATCAGATTTCAATTTTTTTTTCTCAACACCTGTTAATTCTAATACATTAGCATATATATATGTGTTTTCGTTTTTTTGTTTTATTTCTATTTTTGTTTCTGGATTATCATTATCATCGTAATTCAATATTTCTACACCATTCGCTTCATATAGGTTAACCGTTTGTTTTATGGAAAAATCATTATCATTAAGTACTACGCATATTAATTTTTTTTTATCATCGTGTTCTATAATATCATATATTTTTAATCTGTTTCGTACTACTTTTTTTTCCCATACATTCGATGATGTATTTAATACTAATATTTCATTTGTTGGATTTTTTGTGTCTATTGTTACTGTTTCTGGATCCATTTTATAACCACCTATCATCCATATTTGCGAAATATAATTTGGATCTGTTGTTGGTTCATCTGTATTTTCTATTATATCACTATTAATATTACTTACATATGTAGCTGTATGACCATATCTGTATTCTGGTAGATTACTGAATTTTGCTAGATTTTCGTTGTATTTTGTTACAATATTATCGAATAATGTACGATGATTCATTTTATCATCTATCATTCTTACGTCATCAATTGGAACTTTATCACTATCGAATCTTCCTGTAAATTGATTTATTATATTTTCTCTTTGTCTTTTATTTGTTCCACTTGAAAAAATATCGTTTAGTTTTTTTGTACCATCTTCTGTTTCCCATCGATTTGTTGATGTGTCTAAAATATTATTATCAAATCCTATTCTATCATCAAATATTAAATATATTCTTGATAAATCATATGTTGATGCATCTATATCATCTCCTTGTGTTATTATATTAATCCCTTTTAAAGCCAATCGTATTGAGCCACCAAAATTAGGGTCTGTTATATATTCGTCCTCTAAATACCCACCACCTAACGAATTTGGATTTACTGTTATTTTAAATGGTTGCTGGAAGGTTTCAGTTTGTGTATAAAAAAAACGGTAATCAAAACCATTTAATATTTCTGTGTTATTTTGGACTCTTATATTTATTGCCATGCTTTCTTGTGGTTTTAATGTCGCATCATCTAATTTTAATTCCTCGTCTTGTACTACTTTATTCTTGTTAGTTGTTATGGATTCTGCCCCACCATCTTGTCTTACTATATTACCATTATTATGATAAACTGTTGTTTTCATAAACAAATTATTGGGTGCAAGTGTGCTTGTTTTTTCTTCTTCTGTCGCTGTAGATGGTATTTCCATAAATAATCTTGCTCGTATTTTTAAAACGTCGGTTTTGTCTTGGTTATTTTTAACTCTTATTTGATACATTTTATCACTGTTTTCAGCCTGTCGTATTGACTCTATAAAAGTAGCTCTTAAATCTGTATTGTTTAATGTTGTTATATCATCATTTGTAATTTTACTGTTTGCTGCGTTATTTTCTGAAGGTGTTTCAATATAACGTATATTTGTTTCAGTATCCCTTATATCACCTATATATACTTTGTTTATTAATGGTAATGTTATTGTATTTTTAATATTTATTACATTGTTTGTTTCTTTGTCGTATATTTCTAAGTCTTTTTTGAAAATATATCCTTCGAATATTAAATCATATATATCACTATCAGATATAACATCTGTTGTATTAAAATCATATTCTATATTTTCTTCTGTATTTTCTTCTGCAAATAGTGGATCCTGTGTTTGTGTATTGTATATTGTTGTTCCTTTATTGTTCAAATATATAAAACCTGTTTCAAAATCTACATACCAATGAACTCCGTAATTTAATTTATATATATTTGTATCTGTGCCTACTTTTTTTTTTAAACTTAATTTTGGTAAGGGTATATCCACTGTACATGTATCTGTTTTTTTTGTTGGTGGTATAATATGATATTGTGGCTCCAATTGCTCAACATCAATCGATCTTGATCCATCTTTGAATGGATTGTTCAAATAAAATTGATTTTTAACTCTTTCATTAGATTGTGTTTTTAACAATGTAGTTCTTTCATCGGGGTTATTGGATGCTGACAATTTGATTATTGTATTGTATGAACTATCTGTTTCATTATAAACAATATTTGTTAATATAATTTTGTCATCATTATTGATATATAATTTATCATTCTTATTTTGCAAATCTTTATATAATTCATTAATCACCGTTTCAGATTCTATAATATTTATATCAGTCATTTAATATAAATATTATTTTATTTTATTTTTCTTATAATATTGCAAAAATTTTTGTTTCATTTCTATTTTCTATTGTTTTTCATCTATGTATTTTTCCAAGTTGTTTATTAATTCATCCATTTGAGATAACTCCAAATACAATGTTTCTATCACACTTTCCAATTCTTCTAATTCCACTTCATTCTCTCTTATATATTTTTCTTCTCTTGTATTCGATTTATATATTTCTTGAATTATATCTGTGTGAAGTGTATATATATCATTTTTATTCACTTCCAATGTTATGTCTTCATATTCTATAATTTTAATTGTATTTATTTTATTGATAAATTGTATATAATTTTGGTCGGATAATACTTGGTCGGATAATACTTGGTCGGATAATATTTGGCCGGATAATACTTGGTCGGATAAATATCTTTCTTCTAAAATAAATGAATTATTTCCAATACATGTTAATTCTAATTCTATACTCGTTCTAAAAATATTATTGTGTTTGTTTTCATTTTTGGGTTTTGTTTTTCTATTTTCTTTGTTATCAGATTTTTCAATTCTAAATTTATATTTGTGATTTTTCAAAAACCTGAAATAGTCTATGTATATATCTTCAAATCTTACTACTACTATCGTTTTATTACCTTGCTTTCTATATTTTAATTCTTTTATTGTCGCATTAAAATCGACACTGTATTTCCTCAACCGATTAAATGATATATTTTTGTTTTTATAATCTAAAATAGTTTCTAAAAATTGTTCGTTTTTATTTATTATTTTTTTATGTGTTGTATCTTCTCTAATAATTACCGATTCTGGCATATATCGCAATACTTCTTGAGCAATAAAACCTAATTCTTTTTTATTTCCAGTTTCCTTGTAATATTTATCACTTTCTGCATCCGAACGAAAATTATATTCCTTAGCATCAACTTTATGTAACATATAAATCGCACGGGTTTTATCTGTATCTCTAATATTTTCTTTAATTCTTCTATCTGAATTTATGAAAATTTGAGAACCATTTCCCATAAATACTATTTCCTTACAATATACGGCAGGCTCCCTCTGATTTCTTGATGGTATTGTTTGACCTGTATATGGGTATTCACCATCCATAATTAAATCGTTTAATTTTCCAAAATATTGCTCAGAACCATTAACAAATTTTTTTCCAAATAAATCGTAATATGCTGTTATGTCGGATCCACCACAAAATAATATACTGTTTATGTTATCTAAATCAGTTTTTGACATACTATTCACATTGTATTTCATATATGTTTTTATTCTTGGGGCATAAATTGCTGTACACACTTTTGCATCCATTTTTTCATTTGCTAATTTTTTCCATAAATCATATTCACCAAAAAGCGGTGACACTTGTTTATAACAGTTTCCAATCATATTTTTATGCCACCATCTTCCAAAAAACCCTACACCCGCTTTTGCATCATATAATGGTGCATCATACATATCACCTACTATAAATCTTTGATATCTTCTTCCAAAATCTTTGTTTCCATTTGTTTTATAAAATAAACCATCTCTTGAATCACCATTCCCTGTTCCGTTTATCCATCTTGCATAAACTAGATGTCTTTCTGGTGCACCGATTTCCCTACGCACACTTTCGAAATCTTTGAATATCGTTTGTGGATCCGTTTCTCCAAAATATCTTGTTTTTGGATCAAAATTATAATGACATGGTATATACCACCATCTTCTAGAACGGTTTTCCCATCTAAATACCGTAAAATGGTCAATTGCATCTCCTATAATTGAACTATCTGGTGTAAATCTATTTGAACCCATTTTAAAGTCACGTCCTGTCAATACTTTCATCACTGGCGTTTTCCATGGTGCCATTTTAGTTGCGGGTATTAAGTAGTCCGATGCTGTAAATAATAAACTTAATTGTACTTGATCTTGGTAAGAAAAACGCAAACGTTCGTATATATTACCTCGTGTAATACCGTCATCAATTATTCTTTTTTGTATAACTGGTGCTACTAAGTTTTTAGAGTCGGAACCATAACTCTCACCTCCATGCGTCATACGTCTGTGTCTATGGATGCTACAATTTAATTGAGAACCATGTGTAAAAAAATGCCATGATACTGGTGTTGGTAATTTCCACCAACCATGTTCCATAAAAACATCTTCTTCATCTATATATGCTAATGCGCGTGCTCCTACACCAACATGAATAAATGGTTCGTCGTAATTACTTTCATTTTTTTTTACTAATAATGACTGTTCTACACCACCATTTGGGTTATCTTGAACCCATCCATCCCCGTTATGTTTAAATTTACCATGAAGCAATCCCCCATCTGTAAAACCCGTCCATGAACCAGGTTTATGTTCTACATTTAATTTAAAATGTGTTGCAAATTGAAATTTTTCATCACTAATTCCTTCATTAATAGTATTAATTACAGTAGGAGTAACACCAGCCCCTATTCCAACTAGAGCAACGCCCGCAGCATAATAAGCACCAGCAGCGCCACCGGTTACAATAGTCGCCGCCAGTATAGCTAAACCTATAACAATACCTTTTGCCAACATTGCATCTCTGGGTTTTTCCTGTTTGTCAGTTCGGTTTTTTCTTAATTGAGTTTTCAATAGTCTTTGGCGTCCCCATTTTTCTTTAATATTACTATCACTTGAATTTTCATAATCATACATTGGGTTTTCATAATCTCCCCAACCTTCACCGTATCTGTAATTTTCGCTTTTTCCATATGCCACCCATTCCAATCCGGTTGCCTGAATATTACTTGTAGCGTTTCTATCCGCAGCATGTGGAAACCCCCTTTCCGATTTTATTGTATTTCCAAATAAATATGGAAAATCACTTCTTCCTGTTGACCATATTCTTCGAGGCATGTAGTATTTTGAATGTAATACACGTTTCATATAATCATTGTCTTCCATATCGATATCATTTATTGACATGTCATTTTTTGAATAACCATTTATTTGAACGTCTATTTCTTCTATTTTCCCATTTGATATATCATATTTTGGCCAATCCCAATTCACATTATACAATTCAGGTTTTAAATCACTCTTACCCCATTTGTCATATCCTGTGAAGTGAACATTTTCTAGTTTATCTTTAAAAACTATTTTATTAATATATAAAATATCATTATAAAAACGATATAATAATTGTTCTCTTTTTACTATAATTATCTTTGGGTCTATAGTACCTAATACACCTAACCATTCTATATCACCTGTTTCATCATTTACATTTTTTACTATATATAAATCGGTTTCATAATATTCTGATGCGGGATCATAATAATCATTTCCCAATGGTCCAATTTTTTTTGATTTATCACCATTTTCATGGAAATATCTTACCGCAAAACCTTCGTTTCGTTTTAAATATTTGCCCGGTAACCATAAATCTATAAACATTTTATATGTATCAATTACTCTATTTGTAGGATCGTCTGTTGGCAATGTTAATTCTTTCCAATCTTCGCCTTCTACCCACCCAGTAACCGGCGCTTCTCCTTGTTTATTTTCTCTTGATTCTTGTGAAAAAACAAAACGGGCACTATCATTTTCTGATGCACCTAACATTATCTTATTTGTTTCATAATTTGGTTCTAATTGTATCATTCCGTTTTCTGGGTCTAATATTTGGGCTACAATAGAACCTATTGGTGTTTCAGTCTCTTTATCTATAGAATGATCATAAAATGCACAATCTAATATTTTTTCCAAAAAATGGATTTTATTAAATTTAAAATTGTCTGGATTATTGTAAGAAATGTCTATAATATTTTTTTCATATAAATCTTTATTCAGTAATTTATCGTCATAATTTCCTTCATTGTTATTATTGAGTGTTTTTGGTCCTTTGTCTGTTTTTTCTAATACACTATCAATACCAGACGCATCATATGTCATATTATCATACCAATCTACTGCTCGTATATTTCTAATAGTTAACATCATCTTATATGCTTTATGGTCCAAACATGTTATATTTAAATCATAATACGATTCATTTTTATTGAATTGTATCATTTGCCAATATATCTCGAATATTCTCAAAATAGATAGAAATTTGTTTTTTTTTAAATCTTCAGATATAGTTGGTTTATCACTTTTATTTGTTGAAACTTTATAATTATTGTCGTTTGGTGCAACTTCATCAAAAAACATTGTATCCTTTATGTTTTTGTTATCTGTTACAGTATTGCTTATTAATTTCATATCAGCATAATCCTTATTGAATTTATTTATATACCACTTATTGTATTTTGTATAAAGTTTTTCTGTTTCTGTTGGTATCCAATACATTAATAAATCCAATTTTGATGGTATCTGAATTGGTGGTGGCAAACTATCTATACCAGCATCACCAAAATCACCCGTTAATCCTTTGAAATATCTATATCGTATATATGATGAACTATATTCATTCTTAAGTAATTCAACGTCTTGGTTTGCATCAACATAGTAATTTTTTAATAATAATTTAAATCCTTCTGGATTAATTAATAATCCATCGTTTCCATCTAATCCATATGCACCATAATTTTCACCTTGTTGCCCTTTTTCACCTATTAATGTTTCATTTGCATTCGAATAATCACTACATGGGTTTCTTAAATACAAATCGCCACTAATTAATAACAATGGATTGTTTAAAGATAAATATCTACTATCTTCTGTCGGTGTTGATTCTTGTGGGAGTGTTTCTAATCCCCTTATTCTATCTCTTAATTCATCATTTCCTCCACCTACAATTATATGGTTGTATGTTTGCACACTTGTTGTATCATCTAATGTTTCCAGGTCGTTACTATATTGGTTCTGGAAATTTAAAGTATATAATTTCTCTGCATCCAAATTAAACATACCCTTTTTGCCAATATATTGATAAAATGTTAATAACAATATATGTTCACTTTCATTCTCGTCTGTTTGGTCGTCTTCTTTGTATTTAATATCTGTATATTCTTGTGAATAACCTTTATAATCGAAAAATTCTTCATCAATGTCATATGGATTGTCTTCGAATATTATCTTTCCGTCGTTCTTACTTAAAAACCAGTTGCCACCCATTACACCATAAGGTATTTCTTCTGGGTTTTTTGTATCATTATTTCCATTTGATGCATGTTTAAGATTGTCTACCGTTGTCCATTCCAATTTAATGTTATATGGTTGGGTTGTATCAATTTCACTATGATTCGGTTGTATAATATCTTTTAATAAATTTTTCTTATTATTATCCAGTACAACAAATGTATTTGAGTTGTCGTTTATGTTGATTTGATGCATGACTATTCGATTGTATTTTCTAACCACTTTTGTATTGTCTGTTATTGCTCTAAAATGCGTTTCAATATATTCATTACTTAATTGATCAAAATTATTCATTGTTGATGGTATATTCGTTGGATTATCTACTGAAAAATCTGAATTTAAAAAATCCCAATAAAAAAAATTGTAATCTGCTGTTAGTTTTATATTATCTGTATCGTCCCTGGGAACAGCATTTTTGTTGGTGTTTATTGTAAAATAATCCAATTCAGGATTCAATACATTATTACCACTTTCGTCCACCATTGTGAAATCAGGATTTTTTGGTATCTCTTGTGTGTATATATTTTCGTCCTTTATATTTGGATATACTGCATTAAACGATAATTCAATATCCTCTTTTGCTAATGTCAATTTATCATTGGCATAATCTATTTCTCCTATACCTATCTTATTTTGAAATATTGTGTTCATTTTTTTTTCTAATAATTCGGATACGGTGTTGGTATTATTGGCCATCGTATAATATAATATTTAATTATAATTTATTTCATTCTATAATTTATTTCATTGTTTATTGTTTAAAAAAGAGAGATTTTTATAATTTTATAATTTATAATTTATATTTATGTTTCTTAATTGTTATCGAAAAATATATAAAGATTAATGTATTTATAATTCTATAATTATGTCACACGCAATTGGAATCGATTTAGGTACAACATATTCATGTGTTGGTATATGGAATAATAATAATGTAGAAATTATAGCAAATAGTCAAGGTAATCGTACTACACCCAGTTATGTTGCCTTTAATGATACAGAGAGATTAATTGGAAATTCAGCTAAAAATCAGGTTTCCATGAATCCAGAAAATACAATTTTTGATGCAAAACGACTTATTGGAAGGCAATTTGATGATGATGTCGTTCAAGCCGATATGAAACATTGGCCATTTAAAGTTATTAAAGAAAGTAATGGAAAACCTTCTTTTCAAGTTAAATTTAAACATGAACTTAAAACATTCACACCAGAAGAAATTTCGAGTATGATTCTTTCTAAAATGAAAGAAGTAGCCGAAACTTATATTGGAAAACCTGTTAAAAAAGCCGTTGTAACTGTCCCAGCATATTTTAATGATTCACAGCGACAAGCAACCAAAGACGCAGGGGCTATCGCGGGATTGGAAGTTTTGCGAATGATTAATGAACCTACGGCAGCCGCTATCGCATACGGACTTGATAAATCCAAAGGCGAAAAAAATGTTCTTATCTTTGATTGTGGAGGTGGTACATTTGATGTTTCCATTCTTACTATTGAAGATGGAATTTTTGAAGTACAAGCAACCGCAGGAGACACACATCTTGGTGGAGAGGATTTCGACAATAGAATGGTTGAACACTTCACTAAAGAATTTAAACGGAAAAATAGAAAGGATATCTCTAAAAATAAAAGAGCTTTGAGACGCCTAAGAACCGCATGCGAAAGGGCAAAACGCACTTTGTCTTCTTCTACACAGGCTTTTATTGAACTTGATGCCTTGTCTGAAGGTATTGATTTCAATTCCACATTGACTCGCGCGCGATTTGAAGAAATGAATATGGATCTTTTCAGAAAATGCTTGGACCCTGTTGAAAAAGTCTTGAGGGATGCTAAACTCTCAAAAGACGGGATTGATGATATTGTTCTCGTTGGTGGTTCTACACGCATCCCAAAATTACAGTCTATGTTGTCTAACTTTTTTAATGGCAAAACCCTATGTAATAGTGTGAATCCAGATGAAGCCGTTGCATATGGGGCAACTGTTCAAGCAGCCATTCTAAATGGGGAACAGAGTGATAGCCTTAACGATATACTGCTTCTTGATGTAGCACCACTTTCTGTTGGTATTGAAACTGCCGGTGGAGTTATGACTGTACTTATTCCAAGAAATACAACCATCCCTACTAAAAAATCACAGACATTCTCTACTTATGCCGATAATCAACCTGGGGTTCATGTACAGGTATATCAAGGAGAAAGAAGAATGACCAAAGATAATCATAAACTAGGAGAATTTCAATTGAGTGGTATTCCTCCTATGCCACGCGGTGTTCCACAAATTGAAATTACATACGATATTGATGCGAATGGTATCCTCAATGTATCTGCGGTTGAAAAATCGTCGGGTAGAGAAAACAAAATTACTATTGAAAATAATAGCAGTAATCTCAGTTCCGAAGATGTCGAACGTATGGTACAAGAAGCTGAAAAATTTAAAGAAGAAGATGAACGAAATGCTTCTAGGATTCAGGCTAAAAATGATTTGGAAAATTCGTGCTACTCATTCAAAAACACACTGAATGATGAAAAAATGAAAGAAAAATTCTCCGAAGAAGATAAAACTATGGTTTTGGAAAAAGTTGATGCATGCATTCAATGGTTGGATGATAATCAAGAATGCGATAAAGAAACATATGAAGCTAAATCAAAAGAACTAAATGATGCTGTACAACCCGTTATGATGAAGGCATATCAAAGTGGTATGCAGGGAGGGGCTGGGATGCCTGGTGGAATGCCTGGAGGTGGAATGCCTGGTGGAATGCCTGCTGGTGGGATGGGAGGAATGCCTGGTGCGGGAATGCCTGGGGGTAGTATGGGTGAAGATAATGAACCCAAAATTGAAGAAGTGGACTAAATAATATATTGTTTATTGATATATTTGAAATTCGTTTTATTTTATTCTATTTATAATTATTTATAAAGTAATTAATTATAAATTTATTTGTTTTTTTGGTAATATTTGATATAAAAATATTATATTAAGTTGACTTTTTATGACCTTGTGCTTGCAATTTTCTTTTTCGCATGACTAAATTTGCTCCGGAATCATTGGTTGGATATCCCTTTTTGTTTATTTGTTTCACTTGATCTCTTCTCGTGAAAAGCATCTTATAATTTTTATTCATTACTGTTTTCGAATATACTGGATTTTTATCACTCATCTTATATATTTTATAAATATATTAATTTGTTATATGTATAAAATATATTTATTATTTATTGCTTTGAATACTTATTTTGGGCTATTGCCTTTGCTTTTAATTTTCTTAATCTATTCGAAGAACCCTTTGTAGATAATTGTTGATTTATTATCATATTGTTACTTGTTTTATACAACTGTGTTGCGCTATTAAAAGCACGCGATGTGAATTGCATTTTATAATGTCTGTTTTTAACCGAATAATATTTTTCAGATAATGGTGTAGACATAAATATTCTTGGTGTTTCGGTTGTCTCTGAATCAGCAGTGAATGTTCCAGAACCTGCATCTGTAATAATGGCACTACCAAAATTCATTTTAATACTTAATCCATTTTTTAATTTAAATGTATATTCTACAATTTTATTGTTTGAATGTGCATTTATCACTTTTTTTTGGGATTTTATTTCATTACCATCTGTGTAATATATATTATATCCATTAGTATTTATATCAGGAACAAAATCATATTTCAATATTACTAAGTGTTTTCCATCTTTGTTGTATATTCTTGCATTTGATGCGCCACTTAATTCATTTAAATTTTTTATTGTTATTTTTTTTGCATAACCGGTGGGAGTACCTGTACCACCTTCTTCTACTACTACCTTTTCCTTAAATTCAAGTTCTATATAATCTAATTCAGATATTGCATTTTTTAATGTATGTTCATATCTTGTATTGTTATATTTTTTTATATATTTAATTCCGGAATCATGTATAACATTACTACCGTCTTTTATCTTTATAGGTAATTCTTCGTCTATTTTCATTGGTATATAAACATTCATTGATGCACCGGTTATTTCATTACTAATACCTGTCCATACTTGAGTATAATTTCCATCTTTTATATTTTTTATTACACTTTTACTGATAATATAACTTATATCTGTACTTTCAATAGATCGAGGATCTACTATATTTCCAGATAATTCGTTCCCATTTATTACCAATTTATCTATGCCTGGTTTGTTTTCCATAATATCCAATATAGCAAGCGATCTTCTACTATCACTATTATTGTCAAAATTACCTGATTTTTGAATAAGTTGTTTCAATATTTGAAGTGAATTGGTATCTATTGTCTTGATGCCGCCAGTTTCTTTAATTTGTATACTGTTCAATGAAATTTCTATTGCTCTTGCACTTGCATCTGTAACATCATCACCCCAATATTTTTTTAATTTATCTGGATCTTCTATTTCAAAACGCGTTTCACATTTATCATTTACAATATATACTAATGATGCATCCGGATTTGGATTTGTTACTTTCATTCTATATCCAAATATTTCAATACTTTTATTTACTGATAAGTCATATGTGACTTTACTATAATCATTTACTGCATTCAGTCCAGGTGATGGATTTCCATCTGTTGAAAAGTCATTTAATTTTAAATCATTACTCAAACTACTTATGTCAAATGTAACTGTTTTTGATACATCGCTTTTGTATGTTATTGTTAGTGATTTACCTGGACGTGGTGGTAACATGCTTCCATTACCAAAGTCAATATTAATTTTGTCACCTTCTTTTTCTAATGCAATCATTGGAATTATAAATTCACCTGTTTCACCTGTTTTCACTTTCTTCATGTTATTTCTGAAAAAATCATTTGCAGAAATATCTGTTCCTGTTGATTTTGAATCGAATATTTGAAATTTAGGCTTTGAAGTTGTACTTGCGTTTATTACTTCCTTATAATGGGCAAAATGTTCTTCAATATTAATAGGAGCTTGTTCTATACTATTTACAACATATTTAAAGTTATCACCACCTGTATCCCTCATTTTTTTTATTCTTGCCTCAATTATTTTATTACTTTCCTTTATTTTATCTTCTTTTTCTGATAAATTAGAAAATAAATCTTCTATATCTCCCGATAAACTAAATACACCTGCTGAATTTTGGTATCCTGATATGTCACTTCTGAATTCAAATTCGAAATTACCTGCTATTTTGTTTTCTATTTCAGTTATTATGTTTTGTGCAAACCCGGTCGTTTGAAAAGTAATTCCTTGTCCTTGTAATTTTGTCATAAAATCTTTGTTTATATTATTTGTAATATTATCGTCATTAATTGTTAGTGTTTCACCTGAAGCTGCATATAATAATCTATTTATATGAATCTCTTCTTTTTGTTGCCTAATGTTTCTTAATTCACCGCTTATAGATTGGTATATGGTGTTAGATATTTGACCTGATAAATCTGTTATATTTTTTTCTGATATTGTTGTTTGTTGTAATATATCATTTAATTTTTTTGATTGGTTATCACTAACTTGTTGGTTTTTAAGTAATTCGTGGATTGTTTTAATATTATTATGTTCTGACTTTTTTAAATTGTTAATTTTATTTTCACTTTCTGTAAGTGACTCACCTCTCATCATTATTTTAATTGTATTAAGTTGTGGTTGATGAGTGTTGTTCCCGTAATTTCCCTCACCTGATGGTATTGTAGAATTTTCTTTAATAAATTCGTTCATCTTACTTCTTAATTCAGGATTAAATTGTTTCGTATAATAATTATCATTTGACCAAGACAGGTCTACCGATATATCAACACTTGGCCATTTAAAATTAGCTACACTTGATAACTTATTACTGCATAAATCACTTACTGCATATGCTAAGCTAATATCTGGATTACTTGAAAAATATGCTGGTTGAAGTGCGGTGTTTGATAAAATAAGTTTATGCGGATTTTGATTCTTGTTATAATTATCTGAAATATCGCTCTCTTTCAAATTTACATATGAAATATCCTTTATAAATGAACTATCTAAAAGATCTGAGTTACTAGCATCTTCATTTATATTAAAAAGTAATTCATTACTTGCACCTAACACTATATTTGTAGAAATATCCAACATTATTTTTTCTGTTGTAGTATCTGGTACTACATGTATACTTGTTTTTGATATATCTATTCTAAAATATGGCTTAAATAATGTTATTTTTTTATCATTCTTATTTGCAGATGCGTTACTAGAATTTTCAACTGAAGATATAACATTGCTTGGATCAAAACTAAGTTTTTGACCACATAAATCATATTGTGTATCACTATTGTTTGAAACATCAAATGTTAAACTTATATTTTTCTTACTTTCGTAATTTGGATATCCTGTTGCGGATTTGACATTATATTCATCATTTGATACTGTAATTGTTATTACACCATTATTTATTTTTGCGTTGTTAAAATTTAATCTTGCATCTCCACCTATAAGTATATTATTGCTCTTATCAGTAAATATTCGCGATGGGTGGTTCCCATTTGATGAATCAAAAAATTGGATTTGTAATTTATCCATTGATTTTAATTCAGCATTTAATGAAAAATCAACTGTAATTCTATTACTAATTCCAACAAAACTATTGTCAAAACTTGTTGTCAGATTACTAAGAGCTTCATTTGGATTATATTGTATTTCTTTAGTTGGAACATTTTGTATTGGTATTGGTTTATATTCCGTTTCATTGGAACCAAGTACTGGGTCTGTATTTTTTTCAATTATTTGAATCTTAGGGTTCATATCAGAAATGTAATTGTTTGGACCTGATATATCCTTGAATGTTAATTTAAAATCATTACCTTGTTCTAATTGTGCATTACTTGTTTTAAACATTAATTCTTTATTATTTTGGTGATTCCAACTCATATCAACATAATTAAAATTAAATCCTAGTGATTGTCCTTGTGATACTTGTGATAAAGGTACCAACTCTATATTATTTGAACTAAATACATTGCTATTAGGCATTATAGGGTATGCACCGCCTGAACTATTACTTAAATCATTGGCATGAAAATCGATTTTAAATGTATTATTATTACTTAAATTGAAAGTTGGTTCGAGTGTAACATCTAAATCAATAGTTAAATTGTTGTCATTGACATATGGTTTGTTTTTGAATACTAATGATACATCTTTAATTGGATGCTTCACTGTCAAATCTTTCAATGACTTTGGACCAACACTAATGCCATTAAATGACAATTCTATATGCGATGTCGTAGATATTGAACTATTCATTGAAATATCACCTAATACCTTAAATTGAAACTTTGGGATTGTTATTGTTTCATTATTGTAATTGGCACTCACATCAAATGTTAATCTTTGACTATTTTTATCCCAACTTACACTGGTGAACGAACTATTAGTACCAAAATTTGTTTTGACTATTACATTTGCTGAAAAATCATTGTTTGAATCATCAACAAATATTCCTTTATTGTTGTTTTTTGATATATCAATAAAAATCTTACCAGGAGCACTTATACTACCTGAAATATCAAAAGATATGTCTATAACTGAATACATACCTGCAAATAAATTTTTAAATGTTGCTGATATTGAATTTTCACTAATATCTACCATTTATATATATAATACAATTTAAAAAAATTGATTTGTTTTTATTCTTTTTTTATATTCTAAAACATGTCTCTAACAACTAAAACAATGTCTGTATCAATAAGAAATAATCACGCAATTAGAAATAGTGGTGAATATAGAAATAGTGGTGAATATAGAAATAGTGGTGAATATAGAAATAGTGGTGAATATATAAATATTCAAACACCTACGTTGTCTACGTGGAAAACCATTACGGTCTATGGTAGTGATTTCACCCCTGAATTAAAAATGATGGCGGATATTATCACTAAACTGGAATTATGGGATTGGTTATGTAATTATTCCCCTGATAAAGGAAAAGGGTTTATGTGGTCTTCTGATAAAAATATTACGAAAATTTCTAATGCACTACCACATAATAATCATTCTGGTGCTACATTCGCATACGCTATGCGACAAATGGAATTTATTGCTAAAAACGGATTTGATGAATGGAATAAAAAAACTAAATAAGTTATTAAATATTACTATTTTATATATGTGGAAATTTTTTTTAGGTCTAACTAGTGGTATATACATAGGTACGTACTATGACTGCAACCCCACGATTAAAAAGATAGAAGAGTTTATAAAATTGAACATACCTAATAAAAAAGATAAGTAGGATTTGTTTTTATTTATAAATATTATTTTTATTAAAGAGAGATTTTCATATTTTTTATTATTTTAATAAATATTTTAATAAATATTTTAATAAATATTTTAATAAATATTTTAGTATTTAGTATTTAGTATTTTTATTAATTTTATAAAATTGAAAATATTTTTATTAAATTACGAAATGATAATTTAATAAAATGAGTCAAAAACAAAACAATAATAATTCAAGTGATAATAATTCAAGTGATAATAATTCAAGTGATAATAATTCAAGTGATAATAATTCAAGTGATAATAATTCAAGTGATAATAATTCAAGTGATAATAATTCAAGCAATATTAGTTTAAACGAAAAACCAAAAATGTATGGATGGTTTTCTCAAAAACAACTTGATAATAGAGTACGATCCAATGGGTTATGTAGCTTACGAAAAGATAAAAGAAACAGAAAATATCCAAAATATAATATTTATCTTACTGTTGATGGTAGAGAAGTACAAATTACAATGGTTTCAAAGAGTAATAATAAAGCAGATTTTAATTTTGATGATATTCAATTCAAAGGAGAAGTTGTTAAATGGGTTAGAGCAATATTTTAGTTATCTTGATAAATATCATATACCCGAACCTTATAATCGATAGAATATATTTTTTATTAAAGAATATATTTTTATTAAAGAGAGATTTTTTAAATAATAATATTAAACATAATTTTTTCATTTTTATTTCATTTAATAATCATCACAATCATCGTCACTGTGGTCATGATAATGTTCGTGTGTATTGTTATGACTATGCCCTCGTGGATATGGTTCATGTGGACTATCGCTTCCCTTTTCTTTGTGTTTTTTTGATGGTTTAGATGGCCGGGATGGCTTATAATGACCATTGCCCTTTTTAACAGGCCAGTTTGATATATTTGAATTTGTTACTGTATCTATTTCAGACATATCGATTGGACCACTCTGTACACGATGACCCCCATTTTTACTCTCTTTTATAATTAAACCATATTTTTCACAATTATCATCATAACAATCCATTGGATCTCTGGGATCACAATGACCATGACATGCTTTGTAACTTAATCCCTTTTTATTCTTTCTGACTGGACCACAATTACCATCCAATGATGATGGTTTTATACATTTCGGACGATTTTCATCGCTATTTGATCTACTTTCTAAACCTTCTCTTTTATTTATTGCACCCATGAAGATTAACCCACATACAAGTAATAATAGACATATACCAATCTTTACGTTTTTATTCATATATAATTATTCTATATTTTATTCTAAGATCGTATTCTATATTTTATTCTAAGATCGTATTCTATATTTTATTCTAAGATCGTATTCTATATTTTATTCTAAGATCGTATTCTATATTTTATTCTAAGATCGTATTCTATATTTTATTATATATACCCTTCTTTTTATGTTTCCTCTTATGCGTTACCCCCTTCTTTTTATGTTTCCTCTTATGCGTTACCCCCTTCTTTTTATGTTTCCTCTTATGCGTTATCCCTTTCTTCTTATGTTTCTTCTTATGTTTCTTCTTATGTTTCTTCTTATGTGTTCTTTTCTTCTTATGTTTCTTCTTACGCGTTATCCTTTTTTTGGAACCACCATTTACATCTAATAACAAACTATTATGTCCTATTTCAATTTCATCATCTATAGGATAATTTAAATATACTGTATAACGGTTTGTTTCTGGATGAACTTCACTTATTTGTCCTGTCATTTCATTATATTCATGTCCCGCGTTATTTATAATAATATCTGTCCCCACTTGAAACATATGATCCGGGATTGTTTGTTGTTCATCCATTATTTCTATATCCGGTTCATTTGGATTTAACTCTTTTGAACTTATTTTGTATTTTCTATTATACTGACTTGCACCACCCTTCATTATATATATAGTGTGTATAAATATTTTGACGTGGGGTGTGATAAATATTTTGTCGTTGATGTGATAAATATTTTATCATGATGTGTCATGTCTAATGTGTTATATGATAAATATTTTGATGTATATAGAATATTAACAGTCGTCACCTAACATACGCATTACAGCATGTTCATCTTTTTCACATATCTCTTTATTATTAAAATATGCAAAATAATGCAATGCTTCATGTAATATAGTTCCTACCAATATATCATATGGTATTTTATTTTTAAAAATCCATATCTGGTTCTCATCCGATTCCCCATAACAATCTTCATTTTCTGCCCCTAACTTGGTTGAATAAATTCGCTTTATTGCTGTTTCATAATCAAACCTTATTTCTTTTTTTTCACCTTTGTATTTCTTTTTCGCTAAAGTTAAAAAGGCATTTTCTATCTTGTTTCTTTCCTCTTTCATTATATCAATAACTATTTTTTTAGCACGCACCAACGTTTTATTAGAGAGAACTGGACCAGATGTATATGTGTATTCTGGAAAAACTTTATTATTGTCCCATTTGACACATACACCCTTTAACTTATTTGTTTTTTTTTTATATGACATAACTAATTTATATTCGTATATTTTATTCAAGATTTATATTTATTATTTATTTCTATATTGTATTCTATGTTGTATTCTATATTGTTACTTTTGTGATGTGTTCTGATATGGTATTACGATATGGTATTAAAGTATGGTATTAAAGTATGGTATTAAAGTATGACTTCAATATTATATCAATGTAGATTCCATATATTATATTAATATGGTATTGTGATATGGTATTACGTACTGTCTTCAATGTAGAAAGAATATATAAAATATATACAGTGCAATCGACACTACCAATATCTATACTCACCCCACAAAACACCCTATCTAAAGTCAAATCGCGATCCATATGGTACCTTTTTTTCAGTAGTCTCTATATAAGCGTCTATGATATTGTATTCTATATTGTATTCTAATGTTGTATTCTAATGTTGTATTCTAATGTTGTATTCTAATGTTGTATTCTATATTGTATTCTATATTGTATTCTAAATCGGCTTCCATTATATTGTATTCTATGTAGAGTACAATCGACACTACCAATATCTATACTTAAACTAATAACAAACACCTATATAAGTCTAAACGTGACCATGTGGTACCTTTTTTTCAGTAGTCTATATTGTATTCTAATGTTGTATTCTATATTGTATTCTATGTAGAGTGCAATCGACACTACCAATATATATACTTAAACTAATAACAACCACCTATATAGTCATAAACGCGTCCACATGGTACCTTTTTTTCAGTCGTCTATATTGTATTCTAATGTTGTATTCTATATTGTATTCTAATGTTGTATTCTATATTGTATTCTAATGTTGTATTCTAATGTTGTATTCTAATGTTGTATTCTAATGTTGTATTCTATATTGTATTCTATGCTATTTAATGTATAATCTACACTACTAATATCTATACTTAAACTATTCACAATACATCTACTGTATGTTGCACTTATATGCTACATTTTTTTCAGTCGTCTATATATGACTCTATTATTTTGTACTCTAGATTATATTATATTATATTATATATACTCTATGTATACTCGACACTACTAATTTATATACTTACACATTTTTTTTTCCTTTCGACACTACACACACCTACTCCTTCTCTTTTCACGCGCACCCCCGACCAATTATGATCTAATTGACTGGTAAATATTTTGTTTTTATATTTGGTAAGGTTTTATCTAATTTCAATTCATCACATAATCGTTTATTCATTTTTTCAATATTATTTATAACATCTGTTAAATATTTATTAATATCAGTATTAAAATTTGTTATATGATAAACAAACATTTCTATATTAGATTTTATTATTAAATTATCATATTTTTTTTTATTTATCAAATTATTTAAATTAATTCCCAACCCTGATTGTTTTTCATTTTTTTTTATATCAGCATTTCTAACATTAACATAACGTATCATTTCCTCAATTAATTCAATAATACCAGAATGAATTTTTTCAGTTACTTTAATATCATATTCAATATAATGTTTTAATTTTTTATATACGGGGAAGCTAAGATTTATATTTATTAATTCATCTAATTTATCATCATTAAATATATTATTCCTAATATAAGTTATTAAAATTTTATATAAAATATATAAATCACCATATAATTTATTTTTAATCATTTTATAACGAAATGTATAAAACTTTCTCTCTTCGTCTATTAATTTAATTTGAAAATATAATGAATCAAACCCTAATGTATCTAAATTTTCTTCTTCATTTTTATTCTCATTGACAATTTTTTTATATTCATCACATAATAGATTTTTTTGAGTTGATATTAATAAAAATGTGCTTTCTATTTTTTCAATATTCTCTTTAATTTCAACTATTTTACTGTTAATATTTTTAATTTCTTGCTTTAAATCCATATATAAAAATACAGATATTATATTATTATAATATATTATACTATACAATGAAAAATGAAAAAAAAACTGAATCAATAAAAATACAATGGACATCTGAACATGAAGAAATTTTAATTGATTGGGCAGATAAGGCTATGTGTTATCGATGGTTGCATGCAAAATCAAACCAAAATTATTCTTGTATGAACGCATGGTTTACTATTCCCGTTATAGTGATGAGTACATTAACTGGAACTGCAAATTTTGCACAGGATAGGTTCCAAGCTGAGGCAAGAACTATTGCAGCTATGTTAATTGGGGGTGTGAATATTATTGCAGGTATATTAACAACTGTCCAACAATTTTTAAAAATTACTGAATTAAATGAAGCACATCGCGTAGCATCTATTTCATGGGATAAATTTTATAGAAATATAAAGGTTGAACTTGCAAAAAAACCTTTAGAAAGAATGCCAATTACTGAAATGTTAAAAATAAGCAAGGAAGAATTTAATAGATTAATGGAAACATCGCCAATCGTAAATGATAATGTTATCAAAGAATTCAAAAAAACATTTTATCCTATAAAATTAGACGCTGATCCTAAAAAATGGTCTGAATCTGAAAAAATGTTTCAAGTTTTAAAAAAACCTGAAATATGCGATGTGTTAGAAAGCACTCGATATTCTGTTTATAAACCGAAAATTCAAAAACAAAGTCAAACTAAAAAATTAGATGAATTTAAAAAAGAAGTTCAAATTGAATTACCAAAATCTTTTCTAAAAGAAGAAAAACTAATAAATAAATTTATAACAGATTTTACTATGGAATTCTCGCGACCACCAAATAATTCTGAAATTATATCTGAATTGCAAGACACTATAGATATTAAAATATTAAATTCAATTCTTAAAGATAAATTTGAAAATACAAATAATGATGAAATTCATTTAGAAATTAATGAAAATTTTTAAATGTTATTAAATTAATATAAATTATTAACATTTATTAAATGGTCTTAATAATACCATTATTAATAAACCAATTATTAACCCTTCAATAAAAACATTTTTCCGTTTATATACTGATTGTTTTTTTATTTCCAATTGTTTTTTTGTTAAACTATTTTTAAATGGTGTATCAAGCCACATATTTCTTATAAGATAATATATACAAGATATGCAATATATTGCCATTGCATATGCTAAAATTATTGAAATTTTACAATACATTATAAATTATTATATTATATTATTTTCAATCGATTCAATCATTTTTTCTAAATTATCTAATTCGTCATTTTGATTATTAATATCACTGGTTAATTTTTTTATTACATCACTATGAATTGCAAAAATTTTCGTTTTATCTAATTTTTTCATTTCAATTTCAATCTCTCTATAACCCAAATCTTTATCATATATTTTTTCAATACTTTTCACTGTTTTAACAGCAACCGGTAACACTTTTTCAACTTCCTGTGCAATAAATCCTATAACAAAATCTTCACCTTTTTTTTCGTCTACATATTGATAATACTTAGTTTCAATTGAAGTCAATAAATTATATGCTAATGAACTACTTATATCTGTAATATTTTTTTTGATTCTTCTATCAGACGATTGATATTGAATACCATTTACATATAATTTTTCTATATTTAGATCATTATAAGTATAAATATTATTATAATAATTAACTGTATTGTTTAATTTTAGACCATTAATATATAATTCCCCCAAAGATTCACTACCAAATACATTTTCATTATTCTTTCCATACATAAATAAATCGTTATCCATTGTTAATATAAATGTATGAGTATTATTCATCATTTGAATTTTTTTAATTTTAAAATCATGATATGAATTTATATTTGTTATTGTACCTATATAATTATCATGACCCAATGTTGTTTGACCATTTTCGTTATACCCAAAACAATATAATTCATTTGATATATCGGTTATTATTGTTGTACTATAACCTACTTGAATATTTTTAATTAATGGAATTTCTTTTACTGTTGTTAATTTTTCATTAAAGATTTTAAATTTATTAAGACTTATATCTATTTGTTGATTTATACCAGTATTTCCTTCATCTGTTTCATTATTAACATCGTTTAAAATATTTGATATTGAGTGAAGTGAAGCATCAATGCCATTTCCATATAAATATCCACTATTATCTAATATAGTATTATAATCATATGATGCATATATTTGAAATATTCCACTATTTAAATTATCAATATTCATTGACATAAAATTATTGTATTTATTTTCACTTGTATCTAATATTTGTCTATGTTCATTACTACCACAACCATATAAAATATTAGTTATTTCACCTGTATTAAATAATTCACCATTTTCATTATTAATGATATCACCATTTTCATTATAAGAGATATCACCATTTTCATTATAAGAGATATCATCAATAAATCGAACCAATAATACATGATTCTTACCCAAAGATAACCTAATATTATTTGATGACATATCATTGTATATACTAAAATTTGTTTCTGCATATTGTGATATATTATTATTATCTAATGTATTTAACTGTCCGTAAGTATTTAATCCAGTTGAATATATTTTATTATTATTTGTAACAATATACGAATACCCGTGTTTTATATATATATCCTTATATCCAAAATTATTATTAATATATTCTATTGATACTAAACTTACATCAATGTAATTATTATTTATACCCAATTGACCATAATCATTTTTACCACATACAAATATTTTATTTTCACTTGTAGTTATAATTGTACTATCACCATCCGAAACAATATTTAAAACATTTCTAATATTTTCATTTTGATAAAATAACTCTATATTACTTACATCATTCAACCCTAGTTGTTTATAATTATTCAATCCACAAACATATAAATAACCTTCATCGTCGATCAAAAAAGAGTTTTTTTCTGTATTTAATATTTTCTGTATTATAATATTATTTGTATTTTGATTATTTATAAACTCTTTAAATATATTGGAATTACTTAATGTATTACCATTATAATTATTATGGTGTAATATATTATAATTATTTAAACCAGTAGAATACATTTTATTTGTTTTATCAATATAATAGACATTATTCATACCACATTTTATTTTAAATATTGATTTTCCATTAAAAAATGTATTTATAATTGGGCCTGAAATATCATCGTTATGACCCATACCCAATTGACCAATATCATTTTTACCACATACATATATAGTATTATCATCATTTAAATATTTTTCAACATTATTTGAGTCATAAATTCCATTTTGAATATCATTGAATGCCAACTCATTATTATATTGTTTAATCTGTTTATGAAAATAAGTATAATCATTACCAATAATAATATTTTGTATTAAATAATCAAATGTTATCATCTCTGGGTATAATATTTCATTTGTATTATTCAAACCCAATTGACCATAATCATTTTTACCACATGAATAATACATTCCCCGATTGTCTTTAAAAAATGATGTATTAAAACCCACATACATATCATTAAAATCCTTGCGATATTTAAACTCAAACAATCCATAAAATATAGATTCCATCATACTTATTTTTGTAATTGTATATCTATTTATCTTATCATTCAATCCTAATTGTCCATATTGATTATCACCACATACATATATATCCCTATCTTTATCCAATAAACATAAATGATTATTTCCACATCCTATTTTTATAATATGTTCAATTTCTATTTTTGTAAAAATATTAATACTTTGTATTTCTTGATTTCCTATTCCCAATTGACCATTTCTATTATCACCTGTAACATATACTGTATTATCATCAAATAATACAACAGAAAAATATTCACCACATTCTATATCTACTATTGTTTTATTATTATCAATTGTATCTACAAAAACATATTTATTATTATTGTTGTTATGTCCCAATCCCAATTGTCCATATTGATTATCGCCACATACAAATATTAAATTTCCGGTTGTTAAAACCATTACATGTGATTTTCCCACAGAACATTTTTCAATATTGTAATCATGACTTATTTGTTTAATATATAATGGTGAATATATATAGTCCTGTTCTAAACCAAGCATATTATTATTATTTCCCATACCATACATTTTTCCACCTCTTACTGTAACATATATTGTATCATATTTAAAAAATATATCTAAATACCCATAATGACATATAAATTCTGTTACCTTTGTTTTATTTAAAAATTTATCTTTATTTTTTATTCCTAATTGTCCATATTGATTATCACCACATACATATATATCATTATTATTATCTAATAATATAAAACTGTTTCCGCTATTGCTTATAGATTGATAATTAATATTATTGTTTATATTAGAAAATTCATCAACATCTATTGTATTTTTCAAACCTAATTGTCCATATTCATTTTTACCTAGTACTAAAATATCATTATCTTTATTTATAATAAAAGTTGTTTTATCACTATTATACATATAATTAACATCTTTGATATCATGTTTTGTTATATCCATTAATAATGTAAAATCGTTATATGTTCCTCTGTAATATAAACCCAATTCATTATTTTCACTATTCCCACAACAATATACCTTTTTATCATGATTTAAAATAATTGTTGTATTATATCCTGTGCCAAATTCATCAACATTAGATATATCCAATAAAACAGGATAATAAATATTCATTTCAGAATTATCTATTTTTTCATTTTTATTACCATCTTGAATACTAAAATAATTTACCTTTTTAATATATATTTCTTCTGTATGTTTTAATCCCATTTGCCCAAATATATTACTTCCAATACCAAATAGATTTCCACTATTATCCATAAATAAATTATGTGTCATTGACTTTGTATTATTTATTTTTTTTATACGATTTAACCTAGTAATTTTATTTGAATTATCAAAAAAATTTATATGTTCGTGCAATATATTTTTGTTTTCATTGTCACCTAATCCGAGATATCCATTCATATTATTTCCACAACTATACATTTTATTATCAGTAGTTAATACTGTCATCCTTCCATCACATAAATTAATATCTGATACGTCGTTTATCTCTTCATATTTATAAGCTCTTGTTATTTTTGTAAAAATACTATATTTATCATTTGTCAAATTATTACCCATTTGTCCATATTGGTTATCACCTGTAACATATACACTATTGTCATTTGTTAATATCATAGTATTTAACCAAGATGCTTGTATATCAATTACATTGCTTATATCAGGTACCTTTGTAAATATTGAATAATTAGTAATAAAATTATTCAAACCTAATTGTCCATATTCATTTCTACCACACACATATATATCACCACTTGAATCCAAAACTACCGAATGATTATAATCAAAATCAATTTTAACAATATTTGTTAAATTATTTATTTTTATCGGTGCAGTATAAGTATTAGAATTCCCATGTCCTAATATCATATTATTACCCAAACCACATGAATATACATTTCCTTCATCGTCTAAAAAAAAACTACTCCAAGTACTTGCACACTTTATATCTGTAAAATTAGCAGAATACAAATTAACTATTTCCGTAAAAATATTCACATTATCACTATGACCGACTCCCAATTGTCCTTCAAAATTTCTTCCACTACTATATACCTTGAAATTTTTTATTATAATAACATGATTTGAACCACAATCAACATTATCAACATTTGTATTAACTAATATTGGTGTTAATACATATTTATTATTATCTGTGTCACCTATACCAAAAACCCCATATATATTTCTCCCACTAACATATAAATTTCCATCGTAACTTAAAAAAAATGCAAATTGTTTTCCAACCGATACTTTTTTAATATTTGATAACTCCTTTATTTTTTTAAAATATTTTTGATCTGTGTAATTACCAATACCCAATTGTCCCCAATCGTTTGTTCCGCAACCATATACATCATTATTAATATCCGTTGCATATAAACAACTATAATTAATATCATAAATAAGATATTTGCTTGTAAATATATTTTTAATATTTATTCCACCCGAATCCATTAATACATTTGTTATAATTGGATAATATTTGCTTCTAATATCTTGTTTTTTATTAGTATTAAAACCACAATAATAAAATTTATCATCATAATCACACAAATAAAACCCGTTTTGACCCGATATAATTTTTTTAAAATCTATGTCATTGATACCTTCTGTGTAATTATAACAATGTGTTATTTTTATGAATTCTTTTGTACCTTTACTCTCTCTATAATTCATACCCAACTGTCCATAACGATTTCCTCCTGCAACATATAAACATTTATTATCATCAATATAACCTATATTTTCCTTTCCAATCGAAATTTTTTTTGCATATTTCAAATAAACATTTTTTTTAAATTCTGTTAATAATGCATCATTATCATAAATAAGACCCATTTGACCAAATTCATTATTACCACAACTAAAATATTCATATTTTGTTTTTATAATACTACTGTTATAACCTAAAATAATATCTTCAATTTTCATAAATTGTCTATCGATCAAATGAAAATTATCACTATTATCATATGCTATTTGATTTAATCTATAATTATCATGAATTAAATCTGAATCTTTACTTATATGTATATTACCATGTATTTCTAAACTTTCCCTTTCATTATAATCATTCCCAAGTGTGATATTTCTGGATATATTAATTGAATGATCATCATATTTATTATTTTTATATATATTTCTTATAGCATAATTATCAGGATAATATCCATATATATTAAATGCAAATTGAAAAAATGTTATATAAATTTCCATAGAATCATTTAATAATGCTTGTGTTGACAATCTCCCAATATCATTAATATATAATACTCCATTATCATTATCAAAATATGATTTATTTAAATTTTGATATGTTGGTCCATATAAATCATAAAAAATATTATCATTTTTATTTTTATCAATTAATTCAATTTGTATTTTATACGGTGTTACAAATTCGTTTAGTTGTTTATTCAAATTTTCATCTTTATTTTTCCAATGTTCATATTCTATATTTTTATTAAAAAATTCTGGTACAACATTTGTTAAGACACAAATTTCTTCAGTATTAAAAACACTATATGTAATTTCATTTGATTTCGATGAAATTCTTGTCATTTTTAATTTATTATATTTTCTAAAATATAATGTATCCCCGTCTTTATATTCTTCTATACCCACATTTGCCCGGCTTAAAATATTTGAATCCTCATTATAATAAAAATTTCCACCTTCTTCATTATTTAAATTAAATATTCTAATATCATTTATTGACTCAAAGTTGTCTTCTTGTAATATTTTATTAAATTGATAATAATTAATTTTATTATTAGAAACATAATGTGAATTGTCGAATGATTGAATTGTTTTATTTAATAAAAAATCGATAATTTCATTATTATTATTTACTTCTGCCATTTATATAATATTTAAAATATTTATTATATAAATTAATTATTTATTTTGTTAATAAGAATAACCACTCGAACCACTTGAACCACTTGAACCACTTGAATTGGAGTTATATGAACTAATAATAGAATTATTATTTGACGACGATGAATTTGTTGTACTTCCTCCTCCTTCATTTGTTGCTGGTGAATCCACTGAATTTATATCACTACTTACTATATTACTAACATTCCTTTCAATATCTATTTTGTATCCATTTCGTAATCCTATAAAAATAAACATATTGGTTTCATTTTTTAATGAAATTTTTTTATTATCATTATCAGTATCAATATTTCTATAATAATTATTACTTTCATTATTCTTCGAAAACATATAATTATTTAGATATAATTCATGTGAATATTTATTATTTTTAAAATTTAATACCATACAACTTTTATCATCTTCTTTTAGAACATTTTCTTCATATTTTACAGAACGAGATAACCAATTATTATCTTTATTATTCCCACTTCCATACTGTAAATTGCTATAATTTTCACCCACATTTATATATTTATTCATATCACCTATATATGAAAAATTATGATTACTTGCATCAGGATATATTCCTTCCATTACAACAATACCCTTTGCTTCAGTATTACTTGTGAAAATTTTATCAATTGTATCATCATAAAATAAATTTGTATTTCTTAAATATCCTTCTATATCAAATTTATAATGATAAAATGCATGTTTTGGATTTGAATAATTTACAAAATTATTACTATATTTCTTTGAATAATTCGAAACAATATTTTTAATATTACTATTTAAATTATTAAATTTCATTTCAAAACCCGGTTTTATATATACGTGATTCATTATCATATGAAAAGATTTATATTGACGAGCATATTTTTTAAATATGGTTATATCAATAGTATTGTTATTATATATTACATTTGGTGAATTACTACTATTTGTATGATTATAATTACCTGTAACAATATTCTTATCATTATAGTTGAAAAATACAAAACTATTATCATAATCTACATCTGTAATCTCTATTGAAATATCATTTTCATAATCAATATTTGATTCAAATTGAAATTCCAATGTTGCATAATTATTTACTTGATAATTTGATAATTCAAAATATATACTATTTAAACTATCATCAAAAATAATTGGTAGTGTATTTATCATTGTTATTTGTTTTGTTCTATTAGTTGTATTCACGCATTCAACATAGTATGTTGAGCTATTCATTTTATCAATTATATTATTTTCACTTCCCATAATATCATTATTCGAAATATCAAGGTATTCAATGTCTATCTCTATTTCTATTATTTGCTTTGCTTGAAGTGGGCGATGGAAAGTTAAATTTAAATTTCTACCTTCTTCAGTTACAATTATATCATAATAATTATTATTGTCATTTGGAATAATATTTTTAACTGGTATTAAATATATCCCAATTTTATCATATGTTTTTATATATAATTTTAATTCATTAAAATCATTTTCAACATTTTCATTAAATCTAATTAAATTAGAATCTATTTCTATTGTAATCTCATCATCTTCATTTATATCCTCTTGTAATTCAAATTGAATATTACCACGATTTAGATATACTTGTTCTCCTGAAACTATTTTACCAATTGAATCTTTTTTCTTAACTATAAAACTATTTTTTTTTAAATATACATTATAATCATATAATACTAAATCATTAAATGGAAGTTTAAATATGATCCATTTATATAAATCTTTATAATTTCCACTATTTATTCTATTAATCGATAAATCAAATGGATTAAAACTAACATCGACATATGATATATCTATATCTAATCCTTTATTATAGTTATTAATTATATTACCTATTTTTTTATAACTTTCTTTATTTTTATAAATATGAGAATAATAAGATGAATCATTTGATACATCAAAAACCATATTATAACATGCATCCGTAGCAGGTGTGATAAACTTTCCATTAACATTAATAAGAGTAAAATGTTTCAAATCATAATTATTACCACTTGCAAAATATCTATAATCAATAATATTATTTGGCAAATTATAACGTACAAGTTTTTTTTCTAACCTTCCATTCTCATAATTAAGAGAGAAATCATAAATATTACCCATAAGGAAACCATTAGAGTCAAATTGATATAATTCAACATCTTTTTGTCGTTTAAAAATATAATTCTTAAACGTTTTCATTGATACACTATTTGATTCCATATTTACATCACATATGTCTACAATGAAATTTTTCAACTCTAATTTTGTATTAAAACTGTTAATATTAGCAAAATCCTTATTATATTTAATATCTATACCAGAACTATCCGAATACCCAACCTTATCAAAATGTATCTCTACCTCGCTTTTTTCAGGATTCCACATTGAATTCTTTAGGCTAATATAATTTGAATCATTCTTTTCTTTCACATTAAATGCATAAGATATATCATTATCTGAATGTTGAACACGATCTCTAAAATCTATTGTGAAACTAACAAAGTATGTATGTTTAGTATTACTATCGGGAAGTGCTACTCCCATAATTTTATAATCTGTAATATTGCTGTTATCAAAATATAGGAAATTATTACTAATAGATTTATATTGTTTAACAAAAAATCCAAATGAAACATCGGTTTTGTCTATTTCTAACGTATCTAATATCTCAATTTTATTCAACGAAATAGCTTTAATCGATGATCCTTGTTTATTATCACACACATCTATTATAGTATTATCAATATATATTTCATCAAATGATGCAGCATATATACCACTAGTTAATATTAATTTAATATTTTCAATTTCACCATAACTCAATCCTATCAATGATATATCATTTATTAATGGATATGTATGATTAAAACTTATATCTGAATTAGAAACACTATATATAATATTATTTTTATTTGATACATGTTGTATATCCCCACCAAACGAGACACCAAAATATTTTATATTTGTATTAGCATCAGCGTCAAAATTAATTACAATATCTGAAACATCATATACTTTGTATACATTGAATGTATTTGATAGGCCTAAGTATTGTATATTGGTAACACTAATATCAGTAAAATATTTTCCATCATTTAATGAAACATAACCCAAATCACTTTGTGTCTCTCTGTTATTTTTAACCTTATCTCCTTCTTTTAATTCTATATCGTTAAATTCTATACGAATAAAAGAAATATCTATTTCATTTCGAACAGAATATATATTATCTATATTTTTTATTGAATTACTATTTGATATATCAAAAATTCCATTTTTTTTATTTTCAATATTAATTGATAAGTCTGAGTTATTGTATAACTTATTGTAATTATTTAAACATAAATCATTTGTATGAAATTCAAGAGATAATTTACTTATATCATATGGTACTACAGATTTAAAATTATTACTACTCAACAAATTAATACTTGTATCATTATCTAATATTATAAATTTTTTATTCGTTGTATTTATAGATACATCTGTTATATAATTATTTTGAAAATTATATATTTTATCATTACCAGATAAATCCAATACATATGAAAAATCTATTCGAATACTTTTATAATCAAATAATCTTGTCAAAGTAATATCAGAAGAATCAATATTGTGTCTAAGAAGTATTTCATTAGTATTTATCTCAATAAATTTATCATTATTATAATAATTAGATATATCTCTTATTAATTCTATTAATAATGTATTATTACCTATACTAAATTGTTTAAATTGTGAAAACTCAGTATATTTTGTTTTTTCATTTTCTTTCTCAAAAACTGTTTTTTCATTGTTACTATCTTTATACAATGTTTTAAATACTGTATCAAAATTTAATGTAATACTACTTAATTCTAAAACATTTAAATAATCTATTACATTAATATCATTTGTTATTCTTTCAAAATATTCATTATTATTTGAATCTAAATTTGAAACATCATAACATATAAATGAGTTATTATTTATGTTATTATTTTCATATATAGATACTTTATTTGGATTATAAACAAAAAGTAACACATCACTAGCACTTATATATTCTAATGTATTTTCTTGTAATGTTATTTCATTTTCACTTGAATCAACATTATTAACTATACCTATTTCTTCCATAAACGTGTTGTATACATACATCCCTGGTTCTATTCCATCTACATTTGATAAGTCTAATATATTTATACTTGAATCAGCACTAACATCTTGGACAACATCAAATAAATTAACATACATATTTTTTTTATTATTATGAAATTTAAAATCATATGATTGTTCTTTCAATATTTTAATTTCACTTTTTTTATCTTGAATTATTTCAATATCAAATAACTCTATTTGATATGTATCTAAATAATAATTTCGTTCATTGAATATATCATTCATTTTTTCATAATGATTATCATTTATCCTTTGTATATCTTGATAATCAATTTTTTTATCCATTATTATAAAAGAAGTATCAGTTCCAATATTAATATTTAGATTGCTAATTATTATTAGTAATGAATTATAAAAAAATATTTTTTCTGTTATTTTATTTTCACTTCGATCCATAATAACCATTTTTTTAGTATTGAATATTTGTTCTCCCCATTTTATCACTCCATTATCTTTTATAATTTCCCTATTAAAAAATAACAACACATCATCTGTACTTATATATTCTAATGGCATTTCTTGTAATGTTATTTTTTTATCACTTGAACTATCAATAACACTATCAACTACACCAATTTCTTCCATAAACGTATTGTATACATACATCCCTGGTTCTATTCCATTTACATTTGATAATTCTACTATATTTATACTTGAATCAGCAGTAACAACTTGAGTAACATAAGGATAATAATCTATATAAGGAAAATTAAAGACTTCTTCAACCTTACCTATATAATGATATTCACTATTATATATCAACATATTCTTTGATATATCAATATAATGCGAATAATTATTAGAATTATCTTGATAATTAAAATATACATTTGGAAAACTTGACATTTCCATATCAAATTTTATTTCATATTTAAAAATATTACGTTGTGAACTTTGACTTGGAATTGTATCAATTATTACATCTGATATGTCATTTTTATCTAATTTTGATAAAAATGTTATAGTATTATCTGAATTTTGTTTATATAAATAATAGTCTGTATTCTCTGTATAATTTAACCATCTATTATTTACCATAATTGCATCTAATATAAAATTATCTTTTTTATATGTGTTATTTACACCATAATAATATATATTGATATTGTGTTTTAATCTATAAAATAATCTATCATTTTCTTTAATATCTGTATAATTATTATTAATATTAAATCTAAAACTTAATATTTCACACGCAATACGACTTATATATATTTTATTTTTATTTATGTTAGTTTTTGATATATCATAATTAATATAATATTGTATATACATATTATAATTACTGTCTGTTTTTATTACCATTTTTTCTTTATTTAAAATATAAATTTCATAAATAACACCAAAATATAAATTTCTACTATTATTATTTATAAAATTTTTGTCATCATTCTCATTATCACTTAAATCTTTATAGATATAATCCAAAATATCTTCATATTTATTGTTTTTTTTATTATTGAATAATTTAATATATAATTCCTCATTATATTTGATAACAATATCTATATAACTTATATCTGAATTCATTGATAAATTTTGATATATATACATCGATTTCGAAATATCACTATACATTGATCTCGAAATATCGTCAATAATTCCTTGATTCTCTTTAATCCAATTTAAACATACATCCACAATTTTATTGTTATTAATATTAATATCATTAATTAAACCTTGTTTTTTAATTACATTATTAACATTTCCACTAATATCACAATATATAGTTTGAAAATTTTGTTCATATGGATTTGGATAATAATATACTCCTTTATTATACTCAAATGATATACCTTTCAATAAAGCATTATTTTGTTTAATATTTAAATCTATATAATTATCATTTGATATATCAACATCTCCTGATATATTAATAATCATTGTTTCTATCGGTATGTTTATAAATACATTACTTTCTCCAGATATAGTTACTGTCATATCATTATCATTCAAATATAAAGAAGCTATTGATATGGGTTTATTTAAACATATATCCAATACATTACTATCAGTGTTATAATTATTAATTGTACATCCATATGCATCCGATAACGAATTATTTATTATTCCATTACTCTCACTAATATGAATCAAACTTGCATCTACATTTGATATGGGTTCATTAAAATATGTATCTTTTAAGAAAAACCCTATAGATTGTATATTAACATCTATAGTTGTTTTCATTTTATTGTCGCTATTCACAAAAGATGATAATTGATATTGATTATCAGAAGTATCCAAATATATTGATGAATCTGTTTTTGATTTTACTTGACCTATCATTTGAATTATACCATTGTCATCCTCAATATCATGATTATATAAATATTGATCAATTTCAATACCTATATCATCAGTATTTCCTGAAATCTCAATTATTATATCTGATATATCATTTTTATCATATTCATTTAATATATAAAGTTTAGAATCATTTATTCCTGACAAATCTATATTATCCATAGATATACCTACTGTATTATTATTATAAGATATGTCATTTATATACCCTAATAAATTGTTCATGCTTTTATCTTTATATATAACACTATTCATAGTAATATTATTTAATGAATTACGCGAAATCTCAATTGTAACAGATGATAATTCAATATATTCAAATGTATATATATTTGTACTGTTCAAATTAGATAAATCATAATTTTCAAGTTCCATAATATTATACAAAGAATTATCAATCATACTATAATTCATATTATCTATATATCCAATAACGTTATTTCCCCCAACCATTAATTCATCACCAATATCAAAATCTACATTACTATAATCTGTATAACTATACGCAACACCAATCTTATTCCCTGATACTTCAGTTAATTGTTTAAATTTTAATGTGTTATCTGCTTCATGTGTAAAATTACCTAAGCTTAAATCATTTAATGATAAATCCCATACTTTTGAATTAGAAATATCAGTATTACTTATATCACCTATTTTTTTGCTATTATTACTATAATTGAGTAAATCATTACTATTTAAAGTACATTCTTCAAATAATCGCATGCTAATATCTTGAATTTTTTCAGATAAATCAATATTTTGTGTACCTGTATGTATTTGATATATATTTTCTCCAACAATTAAATTACAACTATTTACTTTTGTCAGTGTTATATTATTATCAATAATAGCATTGTTACTTATTTCAGACCAACCATGTGTCATTGAACCACTGAATATTTTGTTAACCAAATCTTTGTTATCACGAACTTCAATTTTCAATGAACCAAATGTGTATTTGTTTGGTAATACTGCACTAACATCACGTGTAATATTAGAAATATCTTTATAAATATCTGTTTCTTCATATTTATATAAAGTTTTATAATTCAATGACATAGAAATATCCAACCCAAGATCTTTTTCTAATCTCTCTATTTTAACTATCTTATTAAATCTATTATTTATGTTAATATAATCGATCTTATTACGCATTCCAATATAAATATCAAATTTATCACTCATAACATATGGATTCAAATAAATACCCCATTTCATTTTATCAAATGGGTCAGCTTTGACAATACAACCATAACTCCGATTAAATGTATTACTGAAATGTTCTTCTGCATTACCATTTTTCAACCAATTACCACCAAATGGATTAAATTGTTGTTTTAAATTCCCAATTCTTTTTTGCTCTTCACCCTTTTCATCTAATACAACAGCAGATAAAAATCCAATTACTGTTCGATTTGATTTTTCAAATAATTCATCCAATATAAAATCAGATAATATATTATTATTTTTGAAAATTTTATACAATTCAAAATATTTCAAGCGATCCCTTGAACCTAATTTAATTTCATAATACTCATTATTAAATTCATAAACTATCTTACCTCGTCTATAATACATAGATAATCGAAAAGAAACCCATTTATATCCAGTATAGTCACCTTGTATTCTTCCATCCATATCCCAAGAAAATGCACCTTCGTTATAAGTAATTTCACCAATACTATCTGTCACTTTTGGATAAAACATATTATTAATATTTGTTGAAAAACTTCCATTTAAATATAACATTGTATGTGGTTTAACTGACCTATTATGATCTGTATATTCAACATTCGTTATTTGCGACATATGTTCTGAAAATTTATTAATATCTTCTATTTCATATATTTTAACATTCTGTATCTTATGTGTATTTATTTCATCATCTATTACTATAAAACTATTAAAATCACAGAAATTATTTAAAAATGATATATCGGTTATTATTGGGAATAATTCATTTTCAGATGAAACTTGTTCTAATAATGAAACATTATCATTAACAAATGTGTTATATTTTATTTCTGTATCAATTATGTATTCATCATAATACTTCAAATATTGTTTATAAGAATAATTTCTAGTATAATTAAAATTTTCAGGCATCATTTGCAATAAATAATAATCAGAATATAGTAATCCAGTTGATGAATAATCATCTACATCACTATCAGTAATTATATTTGTAAAATTATATAATACCAAATCCCTCTTCAACATTTTATAAGATAAAAACTTTCCATTTCTATTTGAACTCAAAACCCCCCTATACTTTCTCTTTATTTTCATCTTAACATTTTTAACATTTTTAACACCCATAAATGTTAAATATTCAGGTTCATATACTTCTTCACTTTGTTTAAATGTGTAATCAATCCCAACCTTTTCTATGTCCATAAATGGTTCATTCAATATACCGATATATAATTCCATATTTTGTTTATGATTATTTCCTAGTGTATTTTCAAATATGGAATAAGAATTATCATTATAAACAAACGATATTTTATCAGTGAATATAGATTTACTAACATAACTTGAACCATCATTAAAAACATCATTTATACTTAAATTATCCTCTTTTATTAATGTATTCTCAGAATATATATAATCTAAATTTGTTATTCTTTTTTTCAAATTTGCAAAATATTTATTTTCACCAGTATACAATTTCACACCAATTAAAAAATAATATTTATATCTTGTATCTCTCATTATATCCAAACAATAATCATTGAAAAAAGGTTTAATATACGGTTCTAGGTTTATAAGAGAACCATATACAGGAATTTCCTCTTTTGTTTTTTCAAAAGATACACCATATTCATCCAAAAGGTTATTATGTAAATAATTATTTGATATATCATTATAACATATATCCATAACAAACCATTTGTAATTTAATTGTTTTCCATTTATAACCATTTTTGTAGATAAAAGTTTATCGTATTGTGATGTAATAGTACTGTTTTCTTTAACAGTACTTTCTTGATTTATTACATAATTCAATACATATTTATTATGATTTAATTTTCCTTCATCTATTTCTATCACTTGTAATTTTTTATTAAATGAATTTATTGGTCTATTAGTACTTATATCTTGACCCCCACTACTTATATCTATCTTATAACTTGCATTTGCATCATCTTTAAAATATACAAACCCTCTATCATATTTCTTTTTATAATTAAAAAATATATTGGCATTAGAATCAATATGTTCATATAGATATAATTTTAATTTTGTTTTTTTACTTTCACTTTCATTATCTGTAACATTATATGAAAAATCAAATATTTCATATTTTTTACCACCACTTTCTATATAAAAATAATCTCTAAAATTTTCATTAATATCTATTGTTACTTCTTGATCAAATAAAATATCTAAAAATGTATAATTATTATCAGAATATCGCAATGATTTAAATATTATATTTGATATATCAGCATTTGTATCATATCTTTCATCTGTGTCCAAATTATTATCACTATGATCTAATATTTGACTATATACTCTTTTAATAGTAAATGTATCATTATTAATAGAATTCCATGTATTTTGTGAAAAATCTGTTAACCCAGAGGCATCCCAAAAAATAAATACATCATCATCATCATTCAAATTTTTATTAAGAACCATAAATAACATATTATTATATATTTGATAACTCATTACATCAAACACAGCATTATATATATCTATATTTATAGTTTCACCAGTGTTTTTATTTAATATTTTTTTATTATTACCAATAATAGTAAACATATTTTCAATATTGTCATCAAATACTATTTTTATTATATTTGTTGTGTTTTTATCAACGTAACTATATAAATATTCTATATCACTACCACCAACTTTTTTATATTTGGTATTAAGATCATCAATTATTATATTACCAGTTGCACCAGTTGGTGTTATTACAAAACTATTATCAAACACTACACTAGAGATATCAATTTTAAAACTGTTTGCATCTCTATTATATACTTCTTTATTTGTATATAATTTTAAAGTATCATTTATTATATACGGATAATTATATGAATCATTACTATTATAATTATTATTGTTATCCCCATTAAAATTTATAGACAAATCATTATAATACCCGATTGGTAAATTGAAATAAAAATTATAACATCGATTTGTATAATCATCAGCAATAATTTGAATGATCTTTGGATTATCACTATTATTTATTCGTATATCTACCTTTTTTTCAAAAAAAGATTGAATATCATTATTATTCTTATCCCTTATTTTTGTTGCAATTACCCCTTCTTCAAACTCTATACTATTATCATACGCAACAAAAACATAGTCATTCATTATAATTGATTTATTTAATACTATATATATGTATTGATCTGATTTTTTTTCAATACTATTTTGTAATATTTCTTTAATAGTAACACTTTTATTATTCACTTTAACATCGAAGTAACCTTTATTTATATTTAACCCATCTACATTTTTAATAACATCAGTAAGTTCTATCACTATAATCCATGTATGATTTTTTCGAACATATAAGTTTTTAACTTTTGGTAACCGAATATCGTATTCTATTTCCTTTACAAATGGATTCGCACTATTATCAGTATAATCCTTTATATTGTTTGTTGACTCACTTTTTACTTGATGAACATTTGTATCATCTAATGGACTATCAAGTTCCAGTATAATATCACCGTCTTCTATATAAACACTTGTTATAGTTGTATTACCTTCTATATTGTCTTCCGATTTATTATATAATATTATATCGGAACCATTTGTCAAACTATCCAAATTTCCTGTAGTAGGTATAGCAATATCTTCATTAAAATTTAACTCGATCTTTGTTTTGTCATAATTTATAATTTTAGCACTCATAAGTATTGGTCCAGTAACATCACCAAATGTTTTTGTTTGATTAATAACGAAATAATCTGTTATATTATCAAGATATCTATTTTTTGTTTTGTTGTTGTATTGTTTACGAATACATGAAGGATCCTCTATATATACAATATCACCAGATAAATCATCCACAAAATTATCTGCATTTGTAGATATATCAATCAATCCAACCATTTCAAAATCTTCTACTGCATTATTGAAAAAATCAGACAAAAAATATTGTTCTATATCTGTATGAGTTTTTGAATCATCAATATCTTCATTATTATTATTTATTTCATACAAATCATCCCTACCCATTTCATATTTTATTTTATATATATATTTACTTACTGTTTTATTTGATACAAAATCTGATAATTCTATTTCATCTTTCAATTCGATTTTTAATCTTTCATCATTTGATTCCCATTCAATATATGATATATCAATTTCTTCAAAAAATCCCAATGTATTTTTTTTAGATACAGAAAAGTTTGTTTTTGTTGCATTGTTAATTGATATATCTTCGGTAAATGTTATATATATATTTTTTTTTTTACTAGATCCAGTATTTGGACCTATTTCATGATATATATTAATTACTTCTGGATTTATATTATCAGTTATTTCATTTATAAATATTTTCGATTTATCATCTATTATACCTTCAGGGTCTGTATGTTTCATCGTACTTATGGTATGAAGTCCCTTATTTATATATATTGGAAATAAATTACTTGAAATTTCTTTTTCACATATAGATATATTTTCACTTTCACTATAATGAACATATTTTTTCAAATAATTATTTGTGTCAGAACATGATATATCCAACATTTCAGTATTCATAAAATTGTTATCATTAAAAACATTATAACTTAATTCCCACATATTCCATGCACTTATACCTCCATCTCTTATATTTAACTTAAAAAATCCACTTATATCATTCAAATAATTAACTGTATTTTCATCATTAAAATAGTTTTCTATTAGTAACTTACTATCAGAAACATCTTGTTCAACAATAATTGTTTTAACCGTCTCATTTAATTCTATATCTTCATCAAATTTAAACACATTCAAACTTTTTATTAATTCAACAGGTTTATTTGTTTGCAATTTTAATTTTTGAGTTAATGTACCATAAATATTATTTTCATTAATTGCATCTATCGATAAATTTTTATTTCCAGGTATAATTTGCATACTATTTGAAATATCGTATGGTGTTGGATTTTCAATATTTTGTTCTAATAGTACTGTTTCATCAATAGAAATATATTCCGTACTTTTTTGTCTCCCAAATCCATCAAATCTTCTCGAGTGAAAATTTAAATATACATCTTCATATTGAGTATTTTCTAAGAATTTCGAATTAATATTTTCATATATTCGATAAGATTTAATATTAAATTTCAATAAATTTTTATTACCAAATAAAGTCCTATAACTATCATTATCGGTAATTATTTCATTTCTTTTATAATAAACATTAGGAAACTTATCATTTGTATCAATATTAAATATATTATTCCAACTGCGATTACTTTCTTTTAACCCATTCCATTTGTCATAACTATAATCAAATTTCATTGGGTTTATAATTTCATTCTGTTCAATTAATCTATTTATATTCAATTTAAATTGTCCATCCAAATGAAATCCTTGTCGTTTTTCATCATCAAAATTAATCATTACAGTTGGGTCGGCAGGATGAGGAATTTGCTTGTTTACATGAGGATCATAATCATTGGCATCACTAACAAATATATCAGTTACTGTTGATATACTATCTACATCAAAACCATTGAATGTTATTTTTGCATTATACTGATCCATATTCATTGTTAAATCATAAATATCAACTTGTTTTAATAAATCCTCTCCTTTATTAACATCCGTAGAGACATTAACACGCACAGTTAAATCCTCACCTGCACCATCATTTATTTCTGTATTATTTAATATATATTTTACACCTTCATGTGTTTCATTACTAATATCTTCAAATCCAAATTTCCAATATATGTTTATATCAACATTTTCTCTTAAATTTTCATCTCCTTTTAATTTATCCCACCCATCATCTAAATCAATTTTAATAATATAATGTTTATAATTTGGATCTTCATCGTATTTTTCATCATTAACATTGTATTTATTATTTATATTGTATTCTATGTTGTTTGTACATATATCGAATGTTTTACTTGTTCGTGATATGTTATCGAATATTGTAAATGATACATCTTTATTAATAATATTACTTATATCTGTGTTTAATTTCATGTATATATTACTTCCATCTCTATACCAAATACTTTCAACAACAACAAAATTATTATAATCATATATAGTATTGTCTAATAAATTTATTACAGGATATTTTTCTATCAATTCACCGTTTTGAATAATTTGCATTCCATTATCATTATTATTATATCCATAATCAGTATAACTATTAAAACGATAATCAATAGTTGTTACATCATTACCTGCATCTATATCATATGTTTCACCTTCAATTATAATATTTAAAGTGTCATCATCTATATTTGATGTAATTAATGCTGTATTATCATGATCTTTATGTGGAGATATTAAAATATAACTGGGTTCTGTTGCCTCTAGTCTAAATGCTTTTTGATAATTTATAGTATATGTTCTATTGGTCATATTTTCTTCTCGAAAATAAACATAATCACTATAAAAATTCTGTATCTGTGTTTCTATATTATTTAATGGTGTAATAATCGGGGGATCAGTATAATCAAGACGCAATATATCTGATTTGTTTGTTATCATATAATATGGATGTGTAGTTCGAATGACAATTTGAACATCATATCTTGAACCCAAATTTAAAAAATTATTATTCAAACTAATATCTATTACAGTTCTAGTTAAATTACCCAATGTATTATCTTCACTTACTGTATAATAATTCTTACTAGCATCTGCTAACAATAAACCTGTATTTTGATCAAATAATCGTTTATTTCTATGATATATCCTAGTTACTTTTTCACCCTTATCAATTGGGTATATTCTTTTACAACGCTTACTATTTTGTAATGTAGTATATAAATTAATATAATGATGTTCAACATTTTCAATTCCATCCATCAAGTCAAAAAATTTTTGTTCATACCATACAAATCTTAAATTCATATTTTCCTTTCTATCATTTTCACTATTTTGAAATGATTGACTTGTCCCCAATGCGTCAATATCTTTTTCTCTTCCAAATTCTACTGTACGAATAGAATTCGTATTTAAAATTTGTATTTTCCATTCTCCATCTACATAAATCTTCGAATCAAATGATAAAGCATTATCTGTATTTACAAATCTTACTTGATTTAATCTTATACACCGTAGATTTTGTTCAACATTGACACCATCTTGAGCCAATTCAGACGGATAATTATTATTATTGTTAACACCATATATTAAAATATCAAATTCTTGTATTCCTAATTCATCAACTATAATATCATTAATTTGTTGATATGTTATTCTTATCGTTTTAAATTCATCATAATCATTGTAATTTCTATTACATATCACTTCGAATCGTTTATTGATAAAATAACTACTTATGTATACTTCATAAACAATTTTGTTTATTACAGGTAATGTCATTTTTGGAGTACCAAACAATGAAAAATAATGTTGAAATGCATTTGAAACAGCACCTCTAGGTAATATTCTATCATAAGTCCAATGAATATCAATATAATCTTCTCCAAAAACCATATTTTGAAAAACTGTGTCATTATCTTGGAAAAATCTTGGTTGTTCTGTTAATACTTCAAAAAACGTTTGACCTGCATCATTTACAACGAGCATTTCTGACAATCGAAATAATTCACTTAAATCTTTTACACCCAATGGAAAATCTTTATTATCATGATTATAATATAAATAACCAGAATTATCAAATAATGCCAAATCATTTAAATCACGAAAATAACTTACTGTGCCACTACCACCCCCACCACTTCCACCAATAGATGCCCATTGACTTCCATCATATCTTTTTAATATTTTATCATTTGTATTAATAAATAAATCACCATCATCAGCATTAGTTGGTTCAGAAAATCCAGATTTAATTGATGCACCACCACCAATATTTTCAAAATCAACCGTATCACCAATATAACGACAATATGATAATCTTGGTAATTTATCACCTGAAGCATATTTTGAATCAGGAGAATTAGTAAAAAGTGTAATCGCACCATAAGTTGAATTATTAATCACATCATTTTTTGAAATAATACTAGTTTGAGATTGGCCAGTTTTGCTAAGACTATATGGTGTTTCTGAATCTGCTAAAAGTTTAATATCAAAGCCTACCTCTGGACCCAACATATCTCTAATTAATTGATCATTTCTATGAAATGATATTGTATCTTTATCACCGTGAATCATACCACCAGCTGAGAATAAAGTAAGTTTAACATGCAAATACAATGAAATATGAGGTACAATATCATCATGAGATGGAGTTTCATTAGAAGTTGCTCTACTATATGCTAAACGTATACCTTTATATGTGGATATAGAAGATTTATCCTCTGGATAGGATGATTTAGTATTAGCATTAGCATTAGCATACCAGTGAGAATAGAAAGAATATTGATCCCATTCATTGTTGTTAACTAAGTTACGCATTTTGACATCAATATTTGTTGAGTCGCTAAATGTTATTTGTCCACTTTTAGTATTATCAGTTAAAATATTACCAACATTAACATTAGAAACTTTATTAACAATAGGATCAATAATTTTATATAATTGAACAATACCCCAAGGTGCTGAAACATCAACCTCCTTACCTTCTAAATCTCCTACACCATTTTTTATTATATCATCTTTTCTAATACTGATGGGAAACACTCTTGGTAATGCAACACCTTCATCAGAATTTGGTAATGATCCATATTTAGTTGTTAATTGAAGTAATGATTTTACGGCAAAATCTATTTTTTCGTCTGTTGAGAATGTACCAGACATAATATAATATATTAATAGTTAAAATTATTAATATAATACTTATTATTCAAAAAGTTTATTAGTAGCTTTTGGTATTTCTATACATTTTGAATATGCATTATGTAATCCTATTGCTAAAAATAATTGAATTTTATTTGTACCATCACCGTTTGCTCTTGAACTTGATTGAAATATATTTCTAATATTATTATCTTTTCCAATTCTAATCTTAATTAAATTATCACTATTATTACTAGTCCAAGAGCTGAAATTATTTGTTTTAGGTAAATACCATGAGGAAGATGGTTGTTTTGTTGCAGTTTGATCTGTATTATAAGAATAAATAACTCTATCTGAATAATTGTCTACATCTTGTCTAAATGATTTATCTGAATGAACAAGTTTATTCCATCTTGATTCATTAGTTCCAGATCGTAATTTACTCCAAATTTCAACCTTTGATAATTTACTACCAGAATTATATAAATCACTCACTCCTATATTGGTACCACTTCCTAATTTAAATTGAATATATAGCGGATATGCAGCTGGATACGACTTATCACTTACAATATTCTCAACCTGATATTGAAAAATACTCCATCTATAATCTGTTTTTAAATTATCTGTATTTACATTACCAGTTCCAATATAACTCTGTAAAGTTGTAGAAGTAGAAGCAGGTAATACATTTATAATTTTTTTTACATTGGATTGATAATTATTATATTCATTAGTAATTTGGTTAGTAGTAGACCAACTACCGTTTGTAAATTGTTCTTTAAAATATTTTTCAGACACAAATTTTCCATCATAAATTAATAAATTACGTTTATTGTTATCATTTAAAGTCCGTAAATCTTCTGTTAAATCTATTTTTTTTACAGTAAATTTATTAATAAATTGTTCAGATGGATTAAAATTAGCTGGTACCTTTAATACAGTAAAATTTTCTTTACCTGTTGGTATGTTTCCATTCCAATTTGTAGCATTATTTCCAGTATCTATTTTTAAATTAGAATCTGCAATAGCTTGACCATTAATTATATTTATTATGGTTAATGTGTTTGGGTCATATATAAATTTGGTAGTCACGGACCACCCACTAAACCAAGCAGCTTGTGTTCCTACAATATTTGTTGCTTTTACAAACAATTGTGCATCTTTTACTAAAGAAGTCTTAGTACTATCTGGGAATTCAATATTTAAACTAGTGTTAGATGTTAAGGAAACATTATTTTTGGTAGTCCAATTATGCTTACTATTATCCGTATTTGTTGTAGATAACACAGAGTTAGTATCTTTTCCTAACTTTACATCCAAAACTTTCTTATCCGTATGTAGAGCCCATTTTGTTGATTTATTATCAAAATTATATGTTATTGAAGGCATTTTTCCTGATTTTAAAATAGGAAGACCCAATACAGTATAAACTTGGGTCCCTGTATATGCTATAGTCCCTGTTTTTGCTGTAGGAACTCCTAACCCACCTTTATCATAATAATCACTATCTGGACTGTTTGTAAGAGTAAATGTTGCGGTTGATTCCGACTTATTATTATTATTATTATATGCATTGCTTGAACTATGATAATACACATATACCTTAAAAACTACACTTTTACCATAAAAAGCAGTAACATCATTAATAGTAGAAGCAGTTGATATTTTTATAGAAGATGATGCAAACCAATAAGATAGATTGTCGCCAGTATAAATATCCACTGGATTATTTGCTGTTATTGTTGCTATTGTTGACGCAGTTGTACCTGTTCCCCAAATATATTTTAAGGATTTATTATTACAAGTACTATTTGTAAAAGTACAAAAATTTGTAAAAGTTTCATTTCCATCACCGATTTTCACTCCTAATCTTATACTCATACCAACGGTTCCATTCGGAATTTTTGCGTAATCTTTATTTATTATAATATTTGTGACTGTTGTTCCATTAACTCCTGCTAATTTATTAATTTTTTCATTTTTTGTTGAACTTATTCCTGCTCCAGAAATTAACGAACCATTATTTGGATATTGTGAAAAAGTGTTTAAATTTGGTCCAGTAACTGCGGGGGCAATACCAGCACTGCTGGTGGATGCGGGGACGGCGGGGACGACGTTGGTGGCTATATAATTATTAGAACCAATCGGTGGATAATTAACTTTTTCTAATAAATTGATCTGAACAGATGTTAAACTTGTTATAGTTGGTGTAGTTGTTGTAGTACCACCATTAATACCATTTTGATATTTTGTTTTAATACCACTATTCATATTAGCACTTTCTGTTCCATATAACCAATTAATTGCAGTTATTTTTTCAACAGTATATTCGTGTTCAGGTTTAAATCTAAAATTAGATATGGTTGTTTCTGTTCCATTATAATAATCAGTGTCGGACCCACCAGTAATTTTTTTGATTACTATAGTTTGAGTATCATTTCCGTTAGAAGTCAAGGGTGAAGTGCTACCACCTGAATAAATAGTAATTTCGGGGGTGGGGGAGTTAAATACATCTTTATATTCACCACTCACCCTGTTTTGCGTTATAGTACATATATAATATGTGTGTGTGGAGGTTGGTATGAGATTTGTTGCTTTTAAATATATTTTATAACTCTTTATTTTTGGACTTGATACTTCAGATAATTTTGAGTCTCCTTCATGTTTAAAATATAATCCACCATGTGTAGGTCTTTTCCAAGATATTACAATCTTATTTCCCGTAGTTCCTGAATTTGCAGTTGGTACACCATAGGTAAATTGTGATGTGAAAACATTATTGTTGTTATTACTCGTCCAGACAGGAACATCTAGTTTAATTTGAAGTGGACTCATCTTATCACCTATATCACTTGAAGCATTACTAGCAAAATAATTTGCATTATATTGATTTCTAACTTTATAATCGATTGTATAAATTATTCCTATCGTCTGATTTTCTATATAAATATTTGGAATATCATATGCTGATGTTGTATGGCTATTATCACCCGTTGTTGTAAAACTCGTATTTGTTATAAATGTGTTTGGAATTGCTGTAATGACAGTCCAGCCAGCAGTATTACATTGAACTTCCCAAGCTAATTTTTTTACAGTGTTGCTAAATTTGCAATTGTTAGTTACAGCAGATAAAGGTGCAACTGTAGACTCATCGGTAGTATCAATATTAGGATCATCTTTTAAAATCTCTGTGACCGATGAAGATGTGGTCGCCTTCCTAAAAAATTCTAATTTTACTTTATTAGTACTTAAAACCCAAGTAAATTTGGGACAATATTTAAAATTTACTCCTGGATTTGGCTTACCAATAGTTAAAGTACAGCTACTAGTAGTACTAAATGTATTTTTTAATACATTCTTAGCATGAAATGTATATTCAACTTTTCCATTATTTAAATCTTTTAATGCCTTTGGTGGGGTTTCTGTATATCCATTAGGATGATAAAATGTTGCTACTTGAGAGTCATTTCCTTGAATTGATGTACCAGAACGTGATGTTGAGCCGTTACCGTTAATTAAATTTATTTCTCCTGTAGGTGCAGAAGATCCAGAATCTAAACGAATATCTTGTAATGCAAATTCGCTAATGGATAATGCTTGATCTTGATATTGATATAAGTTTCGAGGGATTTGTCCTGTAAACTCGGGTTCATCTACTAATATAGTTATTCCTTCATCTGTTAAAGCAAAAGTTGGATTTGAATTTTCCTTACCATCAACTCCTGATATTGCACTTGATGATAAATAGCGGGGCGAGGAAGGCTCTATAGGTGTTAATTCAGTGCTATCGGATGAATAAATACTAGAATTAGAGTTGAAAAAATTAAATGCACGGACTTTAAATTTAAATGATGGTGAAGCAGATATAAATGGTGTATATTCATTAATATGCCAATTTGCTGGCCCATATCTAAAATCTGGAGAATAAATTATAGTTGTTGGGTTTGTTGTTGCAAGATCAGTCGAGTCTGAGCTAGTCCCCATTTGAATTGTTTCTTCTATGACATATCTATCAATTGTAAGACCGGTTGTTGAATCAGCAGTTGTATTTGTTCCTGATAATTTCCATTGATATGAGATATAATCTTTGTCAGGAGTATTATTATATGGTTTATTAGTATTTGTAGTTCTATTAGGATTATTTGTATATTTAACTAATCTTGTACTTTCAGTATCATAATCTGTTACATTATTACTATTTTTCCAAGGACTATTTGTATCAGCACTATTTTGCTCATAAAACTTAATTTCATATTTATCATTATTATTATCTTGTAATGTTGGAGTATATGAAGATGTATGGGATGTTGTTAAAAGTTGAGTCGAGGCTGAACTATCGACTGACCATCTGGAATCCGTAATATTTTTATTATTTGTAGAATCTTCAGTACCTTCTATAAACCATTGCTTTGTAGTAGTTACAATATTATTATTATTTTTAGAATCAACTCTTTTTCCAAATAAATAATTTCTTGCTTGAATTCTAAATTGAAAACTTGGATTACGTGTTTTATATGTTTCTTGCGTACTTTGGTCTGTTGCGAGTAATCTAGCCTCTTGTGTATAGATTTTTGTTCCACCGTTTGTTTCTTCATAATAAACCCATCCTGCTTTATTTGTATTAGTACTTGTTTCCCAATCGCTTATTGTGTTATAACTATTATCTATAGTTTGTGATGGAGTTGGCCAAATTTCATAATTATGTGTAGTTAATTGGGAATTTGTAGCAGTATTTTTCCAATAAGAAATAGTCTGCCATAATTCACTTGCACTATCTCGACGTTGTAATTTATATTCCATGATTGCTAATTCAGAAACTGTGTAAGATGAACCACTTACGTCTGTTTTTGATGAATATCCAATTGAATCCCAATTTAAAGTAATATCCCAACTTAATTGATTTGCTTTAAATTTTGGAGGTGTTGTGTTCCAGGTTATTTGGTCTGGTTCATTAAATCTAAAATAAAAGTATTTTTCAGAAACTGGTCCAGTTTTTTTATTACCACTGTTTAAGCCTCTAATTCTAAATCGATAAAATTTATTATCACCCTGATTTAATCTAAATGCCTTACTTACATTCCAAGAAATATCACTAGTTTTTGTTGAAAATCCTCCACTATATGGAGCAGCGGATATGAAGCCATAATTGTTAATATTAGTTGTCCCATCTGGATAAGTATCTGTTCCTAATTCTGCTTGTGCATCTGTGGCCATAGTTTTATTTGAATCAGTATTATTTGCTATTGCTTTACTAAAACTAATTCCATTTTTATCTGATGAAAATGTTTCAAAAGTAACAAATGTCCAAGTTGTTTTTTTGTTAAATTCTGCTTCTAATTCTGTTAAAGTTTTTGTTGCATTTTCATCAGCATCAGCCTCTATTGTTTGATATTCAATAAAATAACCTTTAAAATAAACTTCATTTTCTTGGCCTGCTGATTGTGTTGATTTAACTTTAATATCATCTTCATTTTTTTTACTTGTATCTGCAGGATTTACAGCATCTTTTGGTATTATACATTCTAAATAATGAATTGTTGTATTTGTAATTCTTTTTAATTTTACATGAAATCCATCTGTAGCACCATAATCAGCAACTCTAATTTTAGTTGGTGGATCTACAGTTAAAAATCTAATTGGTTCTCCTATTTGACTTTTTAACAACTCATTATTACTTGAACTTGTAATCTCATTACCATTTTCATCCATAATTCTATTCATTTTTGTTAATCTTACAATATTAAAATCATTTATATTCATCCCATCTTTTTCATATTGATTTTCTAACCAAATGCTAATTTCAAACCCTTCTTCTGAATCAGGTAATGTATATTTATTATTTTCATTATCATCATTTTGTTTTGCTGAATAAACACGTTTTTCGACCAATTTTTCTTTAGTTACATCAGTACCTTCTAAATTTTCAGGAATTGATTTATTTTTATACAAAATAATTGAATTCGCAAAATTATCTAATTTATAAACTCTATTTACCCTAGGTCCTTTACTATTATAATCATATGTAGGTCCGAAATAATAAGTAATAGTATTTACAGTACTTGAAGCAGGAGGAATTATTCTATCTTTTTCACATATAACTCTACCATAGCTCATATCTACTATATTTTTTGAAATAGTTGAAGAATTATCACCCCATGTTTGATATGTATTATTATCCGAATTTTTTATTTGTATCATTATTCTATTAACTACAGGAAACCATATTTGACCTCCAGTTGGACTTGTCCCAGTGGTTGGCGTGGTTACTAACGGAGATGTATTTATTAAATCCATAGTTGTTGGACCGGTTAATCCAGTATGATATTGAGTTGGATTAGTCCATTTAATAACTATTGTTTTGCTAGTCAAAAAAAAAAAAAAAGAACTCTGTGCTGGAGCAGGTGGTTGCCCTTCCATATTTTCCGCAAAAAAAGAATATCCTAATGGACGAAACTTCAATTCACCATTACCATTTGCATCATATTTATCACGAGATGCCTCATAAAATTTATTTTTTGATGTGTCATATATAATTTCCCCTTCTTTTCTAACAAGTGATTGATTATCACCAAATGTATCTTTTGACAAATCAACTATATCGCTTTTATTTCCTCTAATTGAAATACCACTTCCTGTTCCTGTACCCGTACCTGTACCTGTTCCTGTACCTGTACCCGTACCTGTACCCGTACCACTCCCACCGCTGCTCATTAAATTATAACTACCATCGTCTACTACAAATATTTGATAACATGCATCTACAATTATTGTACCTGTATTTTCTGATGCTGAATCGCCATCTGTAATTTTATTATTATTAATATTCATAATTAGATTTCTAACATGTAATTCATTTATACACGCATCTTGTACAATTAATGAATTATCTATTGTAATATTTTTTGCTATTAATTTATTTGATACGTCTACATTCGTAAATGATACATCTTGTTTTATAAATTTTAATTTCAAATCTGTTGTTAAAGAAAAATCGGTTCCTAATACAATCATCCCAGCTTCTGTTTGAGATGCTATTTTTTCAATTGTAGCACCACTTAATGATATTACTTTTTTATTCCAATTTCCATTAGCGTCTGCAATTAAAATTGCATTACTTGGTCCAGCAGGAGGTAATAAATTAGATATATCAAATTGTCTTGAATTACCGTTTTTATCTTGGATTTTATTTATTATTATTGTATCTGATGATAGTGTAGAAACCGTTATATTTGTTACATCTATTGTATTTGGTAATACATAATTATTTGCATTATAATCTATTGATTCTAATTTGTCTTCCATTGCCTTATTAAATGTATTTCCCGTAGAACTACTAGACTTACTACTTATCAAATGATAACTATTGTCTTTAACTATAAATATCTGATTAGAACCATCTACAAGAATTCTATTTTTCTTTTCATCTGAAGCATTTTGTCCGTCATTAATTTTGTTTTGACATATATCCATATATAACTTTTTAACTGTTAATTCGTTTATTGAAGCCTCAACTAATATATTTATTTTATTAAGTGATATTTCCGGTTTTATATCTAAAAACTCATTATCATTACCCGACATTTCCAAATTTGATGAAGTGTAGATTTTAAACCCACCTAAATTTTGATCCGTCGCAGGATCAACAATATCAATTATATCTATTAATTCTAATTTTCCATTACTATTAACTTGTAAGTATTTTCCATTATGATCTTGAGAAATATTTGGTAATAAGTTATCAATTCGTGAAACACTTGCATCTAGTTTTGCTATACTACTATTCGCTATTAATAGTTCATCTTCTAATGGTTTTATCTTCTCATATTCCAACCTTGTTATGTTATTTTCTATGGATACCATATCATCTTCTACTACCTGTATATTATTAAATGCGGTTGACATACTACCATCTAGTATTGTTACACTGCTATCTAGTAATGATACTTCGTCTTCTAGTGGTTTTATCTTCTCATATTCCAAACTTGTTACGTTATTTTCTATAGATATCACATGGTCTTCTACAGACTTTATATTATCGAATGCTGTTGACATGCTACCATCTAGTATTAATATACTGCTATCTAGTAATGATACTTCTTCTCCTAGTGGCTTTATCTTCTCATATTCCAACCTTGTTATTTGATTTTCTATAGATATCATATCATCTTCTAGTGATGACATGTGTGTATCTACTCTATTTACAGTACTATTTAATATTGTCATACTATTATCAACTATTACCATATTATCTTCTAGTGGTTTTATCTTCTCATATTCCAACCTTGTTACATTATTTTCAATAGATATCACATCATCTTCTATGGCATTTATATTATTGAATGCTGTTGACATGCTACCATCTAGTATTGTTACACTGCTATCTAGTAATGATACTTCGTCCTCTAGTGGTTTTATCTTCTCATATTCCAACCTTGTTACGTTATTTTCAATAGATATCACATCATCTTCTACGAACTTTATATTATCGAATGCTGTTGACATGCTACTATCTAGTATTGTTACACTGCTATCTAGTAATGATACTTCTTCTTCTAATGGTTTTATCTTCTCATATTCCAATCTTGTTATGTTATTTTCAATAGATATCACATCATCTTCTACGGACTTTATATTATCGAATGCTGTTGACATGCTACCATCTAGTATTGTTACACTATTATCTAGTATTGTTACACTGCTATCTAGTAATGATACTTCGTCTTCTAGTGGTTTTATCTTCTCATATTCCAACATTGTTACATTATTTTCAATAGATACCACATCATCTTCTACGGACTTTATATTATCGAATGCTGTTGACATGCTACCATCTAGTATTGTTACACTATTATCTAGTATTGTTACACTGCTATCTAGTAATGATACTTCTTCTTCTAGTGGTTTTATCTTCTCATATTCCAACCTTGTTACATTATTTTCAATAGATATCACATCATCTTCTACTGCCTGTATATTATTGAATGCTGTTGACATGCTACCATCTAGTATTGTTACACTGCTATCTAGTATTGTTACACTATTATCTAGTATTGTTACACTGCTATCTAGTAATGATACTTCTTCTTCTAGAGGTTTTATCTTCTCATATTCTAACCTTGTTACGTTATTTTCAATAGATACCACATCATCTTCTACGGACTTTATATTATCGAATGCTGTTGACATGCTACCATCTAGTATTGTTACACTGCTATCTAGTAATGTTACTTCTTCTTCTAGTGGTTTTATATTCTCATATTCCAACCTTGTTATGTTATTTTCTATGGACACCACATCATCTTCTACGGACTTTATATTATCGAATGCTGTTGACATACTACTATCTAGTAATGTTACTTCTTCTTTTACTGCTTTTATATTATCGAATGCTGTTGACATACTACCATCTAGTATTGTTACACTGCTATCTAGTAATGTTACTTCTTCTTCTAGTGGTTTTATCTTCTCATATTCCAACCTTGTTACGTTATTTTCAATAGATGCCACATCATCTTCTACGGACTTTATATTATCGAATGCTGTTGACATACTACCATCTAGTATTGTTACACTGCTATCTAGTAATGTTACTTCTTCTTCTAGTGGTTTTATCTTCTCATATTCCAACCTTGTTACGTTATTTTCAATAGATACCACATCATCTTCTACGGACTTTATATTATCGAATGCTGTTGACATGCTACCATCTAGTATTGTTACACTATTATCTAGTATTGTTACACTATTATCTAGTATTGTTACTTCTTCTTCTAGTGGTTTTATCTTCTCATATTCCAACCTTGTTACGTTATTTTCAATAGATACCACATCATCTTCTACGGACTTTATATTATCGAATGCTGTTGACATACTACCATCTAGTATTGTTACACTGCTATCTAGTAATGTTACTTCTTCTTCTAGTGGTTTTATATTCTCATATTCCAACCTTGTTATGTTATTTTCTATG
>Ga0233449_1000350_pt1 | contig 58232 bp, 49 predicted proteins | sample SI_124_October20_FD_183012 | JGI IMG/M metagenome (GOLD analysis project Ga0233449, IMG submission 183012) | Seawater microbial communities from Saanich Inlet, British Columbia, Canada - SI_124_October2016_200_MG | ecosystem: Environmental > Aquatic > Marine > Inlet | place: Canada: British...
TATCGGGCTGATTTTAATGACGGCTGTGATGTATTTTCAAGTAGACTATGCCCAGAATAAAGTTCTCGGATTTGAAAAGGACAATAAATACTTACTCTATAGCAATCTTGATGAAGATAGTTTTTCAGCGCTTGAAACCATCCGCGCTGAATATTTAGACATGCCAGAAATTGTCAATGTCGCCGCTTCGAACCGTCAGTTACCTATCTCGGGAGATCGTGTTGGTAGAGTTAAACTGTTGGATGGAGAGACAAATGAAATGTTTATTATAGACAGAATGACGGGCGATTATAACTTTTTACCCTTCTATGATAGTAAGCTTCTGGCTGGTAGGTTATTTTCACCCGACTATCAGGCTGATATTATCAGCCCCATTGAAGGAGAAGATAACAGTTACAGCAGGACCGGTATCATTAATCAGGCAGCACTTGATTATATGGGTTTTAAGAACCCTGAAAATGCCCTTGGAAAAATCATGGTTATCAACGAAGTTAATAGTGATGAGCGCACATTATCAACCATCATTGGTGTTGTGGCTGATACTAATTTTGCCTCATTACATTCGCCGATCAGACCGATGATTTTTCAGGCAGCAATTGAGGATCTTTGGGTTATCAGCCTTGAATATGACCGTGCTAAGCGTGCTAACCTAATGGAAACTATTGATAATAAATGGATGGAAATTTCCAGTACAACCTCTGCGCCCTCCAGCAACTATCTTGATACTCTTTATAATTTTTATTATCAGGCCGATGAAGAGCGCATGAAGACATTTGCATTTTTCTCAAGCTTCGCCATTTTTGTGGCCTGTCTTGGCCTTTACGGTCTGGCAAGTTTTGAAGCCGAGCAACGGACCAAAGAAATAGGTATTCGTAAAGTCATGGGCGCGCGCGTAAAGGATATCGTTGCGCTGATGGTCTGGCAGTTTTCCAAACCGGTTTTGCTGGCAAATCTTATTGCCTGGCCCATAGCATGGTATTTTATAAGTGAATGGTTAACTGGTTTTGAATACAGGATTGAACTTGTTAATCACCTGTACCTGTTCATTGTGGCTTCTGTGCTCGCTCTGCTAATTGCATGGCTCACTGTGGCCATACATGCCTTTAGTGTCGCCCATACCAACCCGATAAAGGCTCTGAGGTATGAATAATTTTTCTATTCGTATCTTAAGGCGTGGACCGGGTTTTTACGGGCGACGAACTAGGCTTCCCCTAGACGGCATCCCATACTATGACACTATGAAATATATCTATGTGTGCCACGATGGCCGCGATGTATTTATGTCAATGTGGAACCATCATAGCGGTTATTCTGATACATTTAATGAAATGATCGCCGATAATTTAGCCGCAACTGGTCGCGATTTTCCCCAAGATTATGAAGACCTTCATGCATTATGGAAAGACTGGATTTCAAAAAGCTGGTATGATTGGGAAAATGATGGCTATCCATACTGGTCACATTTTCATCACCTACAGACATGGTGGGATTATCGTCATCTTGATAATATCCATTTTGTCCATTTCGTCGATTTAAAAGAAGATCCAGAAAAAGCAATTCGTGGTGTGGCCGATTATCTTAATATTGATATTGATGAAGCAATGATGCCCGGGATACTCGAGCGCATCTCATTTGGATCAATGAAGAAGAATTTCATGAAAATCATGCCCGAATCTTCTGAATTATGGAAAGGTGGCACTGACCGTTTCATGAATAAAGGCACCAATGGCCGCTGGCGTGATGTGCTCACCGAAGAAGAACTCGCACAATATGACAAAGCGGTGGCAAAAGCATTAACTCCCGATGCTGCCCATTGGCTAGAGCATGGCGGGAAAGTTTAATTCTCACGTTTGAGTATTTTACCCGGTCTGGCGTCCGTTGGCTCGCCGTCCTTAAAGACGACCGCACCATTTACCCAAACGGCGCTGATCCCTGTTGAATATTGCAGTGGTTCAGCGAAGGTGGCGTGGTCCTGTATCGTATCAGGATCAAAAAGTACCAGATCGGCAGCAAGGCCTTCCTTGATCATTCCACGTGTCGCAAGGCCGAGGTTGCTTGCGGGTAGGCTTGTCATTCTTCGAATGGCTTCTGGTAATGATAATACATCTAAATCACGCACATAGCGGCTCAACACCCGCGAGAATGTACCCTGCCCGCGTGGATGATCACCATCAATCCCGCCATCAGTCGTTATGGCAGTATAGGGCCAGTGCATGAAATTTTTAATATCGTCTTCACTAATATTGCGGCCAATAACACCTATTCGAAATTTTTCTTTTTCGCCTTGTTGTAATAAAGACATCAAAAGGTCAACAGGATCTACATTCTTATCAATTGCTATTTGTGCCAGTGTTTTCCCTTCATATTCAGGATTAGTCTTATGGGACGTAATAATAACAGACGCAGGCTCAATAATTGATTTAAGCGCATATTCTGCCGCCTCACGGTCATAATAATCACGTGACGGGATAGTAATTCCAAGAACTGATTGCCAGCCATCATAAGGATAGACGTCAGCGGTAATATCAAGCCCCTCCTCGCGGGCATTATTGAGCATTTCAATAACATTTGTCGACTGACCGTATAATTCATACATGGCAACTTTAATATGACTAAAATTTGCGGCTATATTCGCTTCTCTGGCAATAGTAATAACTTCTTCAATCGCTGGATATACGGCAACATCTTCGCTTCTGATATGACTTGAATATTTGCCACCATATTCGGCGGCGACTTTCGCAAGCTCAATCACTTCATGGGCATCAGAATAAACCGACGGCTCATATTCAAGTCCTGTGGCAAGGCCGAGGGCGCCAGCTTCCATATCGCGGCGCAGCATCACTTTCATCTTCTCAAGTTCTTCATCTGTCACTAAACGTTTAATATCATCACCCATAACAATTCCGCGGTAAGTATCATGAGGGGCAAAAAGCGCCATATTAACGGCAGCGGGTGTTTTTTCAAAAATATCAAAATTATTTTGCACAGATATAAAAGGCTCGCCAAATGTTGATAAACCACCATCCAGACCGCTGACAAAAGTGGTTATGCCCTGCGCAAGTAAGCTTTTAGGGGCTCGTTGTTCCATTATTTTTCTATCATGATGACTATGCGGGTCTATAAACCCCGGGGCAAGCGCAAGACCGCCCGCATCTAATGTTTTTTCACCTTGCAGTGGCGTAAGATCACCCAAGGCGATAATTAAACCTTCATCAATACGAACGCTACCTTGCACAGCGTCACCGCCGGAACCATCATAAATCACTGCATTAGTAATAAACGTTGATGTTAGTGGCTCATTATTTTCTTCTTGCTCGCCGCAAGCAGTTAGAAGAATTACAATGGCACAAAACAGTGTCAGGATTTTTAATTTATTAATCACATTATTCCCTATTGTTCAATTCTATATGCCTTGGCCGGATAGCCGAAGCCGCCCTTTTCCCAGACGATGTTTTTATCATTATCAATTTCGATAACTCTGGTATGGCCCGCGTCAGCAATTAAGGTATTACCATTTTTAAGGCGTACGGCCGAATATTGGGTATCAATAAGCGGTTGACCCACCTCCCATACAACGGTTCCCGCTGTGTCCACCTCAACAATTTTGCTAACCGCACGGCCCGATATAAGCGTATTACCATTATCAAGCCGCTGGACGTAAATGGGTCCAAGGCCGTCAAAAAGTTCATTTACCTCAGGCGCCAAACCCTGATATTCCCAAATTTCCGTTCCGTCAGGAGTCACTTCATAAACCCGGTTTTCACCAGCGTCAGCGATTAATGTATTACCATTATCAAGCCGCTGTGCTTTCCATGGCCACATTAAATCTTCGATCTGCCAGACGATTTCGTGATCTGCGTTATATTCGCGCACAAAGCCCGGATGATCATCATCCCATCCAGATACAAGGATATTTCCGTTATCAAGAACAGAAAAAGCGGTAGGATAAACACCTACATAAAGCACGTCCAAAACTTCACTGTCACGATTGATACGCCATAAGGCATTTTCACGGATAATACTGAGCCAATAAGTTCCATCATCAAGCATAACCACATCGTAAGGCATTTTCAGCATGTTGGTTTCAAATATCACATCGCCATTTTCAGCATAGTGAACGAGCCGCCCCGGCGGATAATTAGGATCACCAATGGCCCGGCCCGGAATTTCATCCACTATGATCGTAGAATTCAAGTAATTAATGGCTTTTTCTTGCCTTTGGTCGCAAGAAACGATCATTAAGGATACAAAAAATAGTAAAACAGATTTTATTTTAAGTGACATTAAAGAGTTCTCCCTTGCAAGCATTCCTACATTTCACAGAGCATAAGTCAATATTGCTCTTTCCATTGCAAATGGTTAGAGTGAATAAAATCAATAAAAATGAGAATTAAATGAATTTTACCGCAAAACTACTGGCAATTATGCTGCTAAGCTTTTCAATGGCAAGCGCCCAAGATACTAATCCCGAAATTGACGTGATGAGCTTTAATATTCGTTACGGCACGGCCAAAGACGGTGATAATCATTGGAAATTCCGCAAGGATCAGCTGCTTGAACTCTTAAAATCATCAGCACCGGATATAATTGGCCTTCAGGAAGTGCTTAAATTCCAGCTTGATGAAATTATGACTACCCTGCCTGCTTATGCCATGATAGGCGTTAGCCGCGAAGGAAATTTCGAAGATGAATTTTCTGCTATTCTTTATAAAAAATCGGACTTTGTTGCCAGAAAAACAAATACTTACTGGCTTTCTGACACCCCTGAAATACCTTCAAAGGGATGGGGTAATGATATTATGCGTATTGTATCCTGGGCGGAATTTAAACACATCAAGTCCGATAAGTCTTTTTATCATTATAATGCCCATTTTGACCATATATCTCAGCTATCGCGTGAAAAAGGCGCTGAACAGCTTGCTAATATTATAAAAGACCGCGACCTCCAATATCCCGTCATCATAACAGGCGATTTTAATGCCGGTGAAGATAATCAGGCTATCATAAACCTTAAAGATAGTGGCTTCGATGATGCCTACCGCGTGCTAAATCCTAATGAAAGTACAGTTGGTACCTTTAATGGCTTCAATGGGGAAAATGACGGCGATAAAATTGACTATGTTTTTGTAGGAAACGGCATTCAGGTATTAGAAGCAACAATTGACCAAAGTAATATAGATGGAAAATACCCATCCGATCATTTTCCCGTGACTACTAAAGTTAAACTATTAGATTAAATAAACATAATTACATATTGTAATTAAAGGATTAATTAGTGAAATATGTTTTAGGTCTAGATCAAGGAACAACATCAAGCCGCGCGATTTTATTTGATGATAAAATGCACCCGGCTTTTATAGCTCAGCAGGAGTTTGAGCAGATTTTCCCCGCTTCCGGCTGGGTAGAACATAATCCTGATGATATCTGGACGACTACACTTTGCACTGCAAAGGAAGTATTAGACAAAGCAGGCATTTCGACCAGTGATATTGTCTCTATCGGAATAACCAATCAACGCGAAACCACTATTATCTGGGATAAAAACACCGGAGAGCCTATCTATAACGCCATTGTTTGGCAGGATCGGCGCACAGCAGATATATGTGAAAGCCTTAAAGACAGAAATTTAGAACCAGAAATAAACCTTAAAACCGGGCTTTTACTTGATCCTTATTTTTCAGGTACTAAAATCAAATGGCTATTGGATAATATTGCCGGCGCACGCGAAAATGTAGATAAGCTGCTGTTTGGTACGGTTGATAGCTTCCTGATCTGGAAATTAACAGGCGGGCGCTCTCACTTGACCGATGCCACCAATGCGTCGCGTACTATGCTTTATAACATCGATAAGGGTTGCTGGGACGCCGATATCTGCGCCATGCTCGATATTCCAATGAATATACTGCCAGAAGTAAAAGACTGCGCCGCCGATTTTGGTTCAACCGATCTACTAGGTAGCCCCATCCCTATCTACGGTGTTGCCGGTGATCAGCAAGCCGCGACCATTGGCCAGGCATGTTTTAAGCCCGGCATGATGAAATCAACTTACGGCACAGGCTGTTTTGCGTTACTTAACACCGGGGATGAGCTGATACATTCTAAAAACCGCCTGCTCAGCACCATAGCTTATCAACTAGACGGTAAAGCCACCTATGCACTAGAAGGGTCCATATTCATTGCTGGTGCGGTCGTACAGTGGCTTAGGGACGGATTAAAGATCATTAATCATGCCAGCGATAGTGAGACGCTCGCGATAAATGCCGATGAACATCATAAACTTTACATGGTGCCCGCCTTTACCGGTCTTGGTGCGCCTTATTGGGATGCCCAGTGCCGTGGTGCCATATTTGGCCTAACACGCAGTAGCGGACACGAAGAGCTTTGCCGTGCCGCCCTTGAAAGTGTCGGCTACCAAACCCGTGACCTGCTTGAAGCCATGAAAAAAGATATTCAACACGCTCAAAACACCACCCTTCGTGTTGATGGTGGCATGACGTCTTCAAATTGGGCCATGCAGTTTTTAAGCGATATCCTTGATGCACCGATTGACAGACCAACCATCACTGAAACAACCGCGCTTGGCGCCGCGTGGTTAGCTGGAATGCGAGCGGGCTTTTATCCGGATCAGGGCGGGTTTTCGGACCACTGGGAACTGGATAAAAACTTCGCGCCAAATATGGACGCCCCTACCCGCGACAAATTTTACGCGGGCTGGCAGGACGCCGTCTCAAGAACGTTATCTAACCGCTAGCCGCCGCGTTGACGTGCCTTTCAGCTTTCATTGTCATGGATACCAGTATCATTGATATAATGCATGAAGCGATAATTAACATAAAGGCCGCATCCCAACTGAAATTATCAACGATATATCCGATACCCACATTGGCGGTTACTGTTCCGCCAACATAACCAAATAAGCCTGTAAAGCCCGCAGCAGTACCCGCCGCTTTCTTCGGCACAAGGTCAAGCGCAAACAGACCGATTAACATAACCGGCCCATAAACGAAGAAGCCAATTGCCGTCAGCATTATAAGATCAAGCGTCGGGTTTCCAGCAGGATTAAGCCAATAAACCACCACGCAAATCAAAGTGATCATCATGAAAATCACCAGAACAGGAGAGCGGCAGCCATGGAAAAATTTATCGGATATATAACCGCATATTAATGTTCCCGGTATAGCGGCCCATTCATAATAAGCCGTTGCCCAGCCAGTATCTTCAAATGAAAACTGCTTCACTTCGCTTAAATATGTAGGCGCCCAGTCAAGAACACCGTAGCGCACCAGATAAACAAAGGCATTGGCTATGGCTATTGCCCAGAGCAGTCTGTTATTTAAAATATAATCAAAAAAGATCTCGCGAGCTGAAAATTCTTTTTCATGACTTTCGTTATATACAAAGGCAGTTGGATAATTTTGATGATATTCCTCAATCGTCGGTAGACCGCGTGATTGCGGCGTATCCCTAACCGTTATAAATATGAATATGGCAATGATTAATGAGATAAAGCCGTGGAAATAGAAAACCGCATGATAATCAGCAAAGATTGCAACGCCTAGCACCGCAAGCGGCCCTACAAGACCACCACCGACATTATGGGCCACATTCCAGAGTGCCATTTTAGTGCCCCGCTCACCCGGCGAGAACCAATGAACCATTACCCGACCACTTGGCGGCCAGCCCATTCCCTGAAACCAGCCATTAAGCAGCAATATGGAAAACATAATCGTTACAGTACTCGTTGCCCAAGGCACCGTTCCCATAAAAATCATCGTTAGGGCCGAACACATCAGGCCAAGTGACATAAAGGTACGCGCATTACTGCGGTCAGATATACTACCCATTAGAAATTTGGAAAATCCGTAAGCGATCGCCACACCGGAAAGAGCAAAACCAAGCTCTGTTCTTGTATATCCTTCTTCAAGTAAACTCGGCATGGCAAAAGTGAAGTTCTTGCGAACCAGATAATACCCTGCATAGCCAATAAAAATCCCAAGAAACACCTGCCATCTGAGCTTGGTATATTCGCCGTCAACCTCTTCTTCTGCTATGCGTTCCCTGTGTTTAGCGGGTTTTAAAAAACCAATCATTTATTTTTATCCTTAAACTTTATAGCCCGATCTGCAAAATCGGTAATCACACCTTCTATACCCGCCTTGTTCCAAAAAATATCCAGCAAATCCTCAAAATCATCCGCATAATCAGGGATCATACCTTCGTCCGCCCGAAATGTAAAAACATGTACCCAAAGTCCCGCATCATGGGCCATTTGAACCAAAGGCGTAATGATAATATCATCCTTCGTTGACCGCTCATCAACAACAATTCCCATATGGGGGCCGATACCATCAACAAAATTTGACAAAAAGGCCATACCATCCGGCTGACGCATCCAGTCATATCGATCACTGCCATCTAAAAGCTGGTTAAGCTTAAGTTCCATATCCATCGCAGGGAAAAGCACTTCTCTAATTCGTTTTAATGAATTAAAATCAAAGTCTTGCAGAACTATATTATCACTTCGCTTTAAGTAATTATAACATTTTATAACCTTCAGTGCTTCATAGGCAATATCCTTGCCATTTTCAAAATGAAACTCAGGAAGTTTTATTTCCACAAGAAGCCCGATATCTTTACCTGTAGATTTGTTTAATCCCTCAATAAGCTCGATCGCTTCTTCAAAAGTAAATATTTCGAAAGATGATTTATGGACCGGAAAACGATCCGGAAAACTCGCGCCCTCATCATTAAACCTTTCCGACAATTCAAGCGCCCTTAGCTCTTCAAGAGTAAAATCAACCACATAATACTTGCCATCTTTTCTAGCGTGGTCAGAAAAAACGGCAGGAACACTCGATAAATTATTAAGGTAAGGGTCGTGTAAGACAACTATTCGATCATCACTTGTCATCACCAGATCAATCTCTATCAGGTCTGCGCCCTGTGCATGAGCCATACTAATCGCAGCAATTGATTGTTCAGGAAGATAGCCACTAGCACCTCGGTGCGCGATAACAAGTCTTTCAGCCGCTTGTGCACCCGTCATTAAAATGATGAAGATAAATAAAGAGCGCATTAAACTATGATCCATCCCTGAACTTCACCGCCAGATCAGGAAAATCACTAAATACCCCGTCTACCCCTACCTGATTAAGGAATATATCAAGCAGATCATCAAAGCTTTCCGCATATTTCGGCGTGGCAAAGCTCTCAGCTCTGAATGTATATGGATGGACTTCAAGACCGTATTTATGGGCCTTTGCTACCAGATCAGTGATTTGCAAAGCAGCCTTCTCTGAACTGTTACGAACAATCATACCAATACTTGGCCCAATCCCGTCTGCATAGCCAGAGAGCGCCTTTATGCCCTCTTCGGTTATCATGTCCGCATAAATGTCCTCACCGCCCATAAGCTGCACCAGACGCACATTCATATTTAGCTCGGGCAGTAGGTTTTCATAAACCCGCTTTAATTCCTCTGCCTCAAATGTCTGAAAATATGCCTTATGGGATTTATCACTATAGCCGTAGTTTTTTAGCGTCATCAGAATAGCACGGCTTAAATCCTTGCCTTCACTTAAGTGAAAGGCCGGGCTCTTGGATTCTGGGTATATTCCAACATCCCCACCGGTCGATTTATTAAGTCCCTGAATAAGCTCGATTTCCTTTTCAAGTGTATGGACTTTAAAATTGGATTTATTAAGCGGGAAGCGCCCGGGAAAGACCGCTACCTTCTCACCATTTTCATCAATCCGGTAACGTTCTGAAACATTCAGCGTTCTTATTTCCGCATAAGTGAAATCAATCACATAATACCTACCGTCTTCGCGTTTACGGTCGGGGAATTTTTCCTGAACGTCAGTGACCCTGTCCAGCAGATGGTCATGAAGCACCACAAGCCTCCCGTCCTTGGTCATAACCACATCTTGTTCAATATAATCAGCCCCCATTGCATAAGCCATCGCCTTGGCCGCAATAGTATGTTCCGGCAAATACCCACTAGCCCCGCGGTGGGCTATGACAACCTTATCAGCTGCAAAGGCCGTAGAAATGAACGATAATCCCAAAACTATCAAAACAAAAATGCGCATATTTTTCCTCTCAAAACGCTGTGAGTTAGAGAGTGCATGGATTGCTAAAATATTGCAATAATTAATTGTAGGGTAACAATGAATTGATTGACCGTGAAGTTATTTGAGGTGTTTTTCGAGGAATTTACCAGTTTCTTCTAAAAATTTAATTCTATATGTCTGATTTCTCAAATAATGACTTTCATTTTCAAATTCGATATATTTGATATCTTTGCCAGCTCTCTTCATTTTTCTATTAAACACTCTAGTTTGCTTTACATCGACATTAGCATCTACATCACCATGGAAAAGTAAAACTGGAACATTAATTTTATCAATATTATCAGCAGGTGACGCTTCTTCTTGATTTAAGTCCACGTCATATAACGTGAACCAAGTAGCATCCTCTTATTTTCTGTAATAAGCTAGGTTTCTAACTTTCATTTGTCCGTAGTTATTTTTGGTTCCACTACCAAAACGCACAACATGATTACTATCGGCCTTCCATGACTGGATCACATCTCTGCCTCTGAGAATTTTTTTAAACCTCTTTGCATTTCTTGTGATGTTAATCTGTTGAACACCTCTTTCGTTCTGTTTATCAACATCAATTTGCACAAGGATATTGTCTGGGTCGTCTTTAAGAAAATCAACTACATTAGCTTGAAATTGTGGTTGAAGTTTTCTATCTACTGGTGGCATAGGATTAACTGGATTTTCTCCATCCCAGCGCATATAAACCAATTTTGACAATCTGGCATCAACATTAAAGATATACTCATTAAAGCTACTTAGATTAACTACATCGTCAAAGCTCACACCAACTAATATATTTTCATTATCCTTCCATTCTACCCAATCAATACTACCTCCTGGATAGGGAATTCCATTTTGAGGTATTGAAGCGTCAACGAGTGATTTTGTAACAAGAATTTTATTACCCTGATAATTTTGTAGTAAGGCAATTTTTGTTCCGTCAGGCGATATTTCGGCTCCTGATATTTCAGGAAGCTTTCCAAATATATTTGCCAAGGCATCTACATCCTGAGCAAATGCATTTGAGCACAAAAATATATTAAACGTAACAATAGAAATTACGAATGAAATATAGCGTGTAGATTTTTTGATCATTTGATCCCCCAATTTTATTTTATTAATTACTAAATTTTACTTTGCATCGTTCAAATCAATAATGCAACAACATTTATACCCGCGGCTTTACCGAAAACCAGTGTATCAGTGCACCCTTCTGGTCTTTATTCATGTGAAGGCCTAGTTTGGTGCGGCGCCATAATATATCTTCGGCGGTCATGGCCCACTCATTTTCGATTAGGTATTTGACTTCCGTCTCATATAAACCATGACCGAAATGTTGTCCCATATCTGATTTATTTTCGCAGTCCTTAAGGACATCCCATGCTTTGGTGCCGTAACTTGCGAAGTAGCGATCAATGACATCATCCTTTAGAAATGGATATTCTGAGGCCAGCTTATAAAGGTAAAACTCATATTCGGATATATTGAAATTTCCACCAGGTAATGGGGATGATGCTGTCCACTTCCCTTTCATATTAGGGAAATAGTCCCTTATTTTAGCCATCGATTGCTCAGCCAATATACGGTATGTGGTGATCTTGCCACCGATGATATTAAGCAGCGCTTGGGTCTCATCCAGTTTAAGAACGAAATCCCGTGTCGCTTCCTTGGCATCGGACGCGCCGTCATTATAAAGCGGGCGCACGCCGGCATAATGACTGATCACATCATCAGGACTTATTGCTCTCTTAAAATATTCATTGGCCACGTCACAAAGATAATCTATTTCCATTTCGCTGATTGTCACATCTTCCAAATTCCCGTCATAATCCTGATCTGTTGTGCCAATTAGCGTGTAATCATTCTCATAAGGAATAGCGAATATCACCCGGCCTTTATTACCCTGAAAAAGATAAGCTTTATTATGCTCGAATATCTTTCTCACGATGATATGGCTGCCTTTAACAAGCCGAACGAGTTTCTCATCAGGCTTTTTAATAACGTTTTTGATGACGTCGCCAACCCATGGCCCGGCTGCGTTTATAAGCACTTTTGCCTGAAAAGTTTTATGCGTATCCGTCTGCGTATCCGTGACGTCAATACGCCAAATCCCGTCCGCGCGTACTGCACTGACACACTTATGGCGGCACAGTATCTCCGCGCCTTTATCCCTTGCCACACAGGCGTTTAGGACAACCAAACGCGCATCATCGACCCAGCAGTCGGAATAGACAAAGGCCTTTTTATAATGGTCTTTAAGGATGTCTTTATAGGGGGATTTGTTTAATTTTGTCGTATTTGTCGCCGGCAGTATTTTTCGCCCCCCGAGGTGATCATATATAAAAAGCCCCAACCTGATCAGCCACGCAGGCCTAAGTCCAATTTGCGGCAATAAAAACCGCAGCGGCCTAATGATATGCGGCGCAGCATTAAGCAGCACTTCCCGCTCACTCAGCGCTTTACGTACTAATAAAAATTCATAATATTCCAAATAGCGAAGCCCGCCGTGGATAAGCTTCGTGCTCGCCGACGACGTCCCGGACGCCAGATCATTCTGCTCCACAAGAGTAACAGAAAGCCCCCGTCCCGCAGCATCCGCCGCAATCCCAACCCCATTAATTCCCCCACCAATAATGAATATATCGGAGACTTGACCCAATATTATCTCCTATAAATATTGCTTTAAAAACTTTTCAACTTCTTTCAAAAACTCTATCCGATGCTCTTCATTACTTAGAAAATGGTCACCGTCTTTGAATATTTTATATTTTATGTTTTTTCCGGCTTTGTCCATCTTATTATAGAAACTTCTACTTTGTATGATGGGTGAATTAAGATCACGGTCGCCGTGCAGTAAGAGTATTGGAACGTTTATTTTATCGATATTTTCTAGCGGTGATGCCTGATCAAAGGTCCAGTCATCGCTGCGCAGGTAATCTTCATAGACCTTAAAGCCTTCGTTTCTTTCCATGGTGTTAATAAGCCCGGTTAAATTGGTAATAGGTGCGAAAGAAACTGCGCATTTATAAAGCGAGCCGTCTTTGACATTTGCCTGAAGCGCTGCGTAGCCGCCGTAGCTTCCGCCCATGATGCAAATGCGCTCTGGGTCCGCATAGCCTTGCTCTATCATCCAGCGCGTACCGTCATTAATATCTTCAAGCATTTTACGGCCCCATTCATGGTAGCCTAGTTTTCTATATTCTTCGCCGTAACCTGTTGAGCCGCGGTAGTTCATTTGTAGTACTGCGTAGCCTCGCGCGTTTAAAAACTGCGTCCAATAATCAAACTGCCAGCCATCCCGTGCCATTGGCCCGCCGTGGGGCATAATGATGGTGGGAAGTTTTTCAATACCCTCAGATTTAGGCAGTGATAAATAGGCCGGTATTTCAAGCCCATCCCGCGCCAGATAGGTAATTGGCAACATCGGTGAAAGCTTGCTCTTATCAAGTTTTTGATAAATTTCGCCGATCTTTTCAAAACTATCATCATTTCGGTCTAGGATATAATAAGTTCGGGGATCCGTTGGACTGGTAACTTTAAAAATGATTTTTTTCTTGTCGCGCGACTTGTTTTCTACAGTTACTGTCTGCCCTGGGAATTTTTCAACAAAATACTGATCCAGATATTGTCCTTCTCGATCAAATCGCACGAAATAAGGCCGCTCACGGTAATATTGATAATATTCGAGTTTCTTATCTTCATCAAAAGAGACATCGACGATATCATAATCATCACTACCCGCAATTTTATCTAAAATCTGTTTTCTATTAACATCAAATGTATAAAGGCCGCGTTTATTATTTTCGCCGTCTGCCATTACATAAATAATATTTGGATCTTCACTAAACCCTTCAAAATAAAACGGTCTGTCATCCTTTATTTCATCATAATCAAATAATGTAACCCAGCGATCTTTTATAGATTTTCGATATTGGGCAACATTTCGCACTTCGTCTTTTCGACCTTGAACACTTGTTCCCTCGCCGTAGCGCACCACATGATCCTGATCTGTCATCCAAAAATCAATTATCCTCCTACTTTGAAGGACGCGCGTTCGCTTTTTTGTTCTGACATTAAGTTTATAAACGGCTGGCTCCGTCGCTTTATCAACATCCATCTGAATGAGCACATGCTCGGGATCATCTTTTAACATATCAATGATCACATCCTGCACCTGCGGTTGTCTTTGACCGACACTTCCCGCAAAGCGGTTCGTTCTTCTAAATCTATGAGGATTAAAAACCTCGCTTCCGTCCCAAACGATAGTAAGCAGACGGCGCTGAACCTGAAGGCGCAGACTGGTATCGCGGTCCGCGTGACCCACATAGCGGTAACTGGCAATTATCAAATCATCTGATACCCACTCGGCCCAGTTATACTGGCCGCTTTCAAACGGAATGATATTTTCGTTTGCCTGCTGATCATTTAACGAACGGGTAATTAAGACAATTTCGCCGTTTCTTTTTTCCAACGTTAAAAGTCGGTTACCACCGGGAGATATTTTAACACTATATATTTCCGCCAAAGCACCAAAAGCTTCAGGAGAAATAGATAAGCTTTGCTGCGCCGATGTTGGAATACGTATCAAAAAGATGAAAACGACAAAAAATAAAGATATATGCTTAAGCAATATTTTAATCCCTATTCAAGATTTCTTTGTATTATTATTTACATAGTATAGTAAGGTTTTCAAGTTTACTAGATGTATGGCAGATCAAATTATAGTGAGGACTATTTATGGACGAACTTAAATTATTAATGGACGGGATTGGCTGGCTTGGTGCGTTATCATTACTCAGTGCATATTTGCTGGTTTCTAACGGTAAAATTGAACCTAAAACATTTCTATATCAGGGATTAAATATATTTGGCAGTTTCTGCCTTATTGCCAATACATATTATTATGGCACCATGTCACTGGTGTTTTTAAATTCAGTATGGGCCTTGATCGGCATCGCCGTTCTCATAAATAAATCCAGAATAAAATTATGATCACAACAATTTTATTTTAAATTAATCACTTATTGTGATTAAATCCATAATATGATGTAATCTATTTACTAAATTAAACATTGGAACATTTCAGTGATTAAAATTAACAGGGATAAAGTCCTTACAGCTTTGATTATGTCCTCTTTTATCTCGGGCTGTACTGGTGGCGGCGGTGGTAGTGGCGGAAGAACCTCTAGCCCCACGACGACACCGCCTCCTGCAACTCCTACTCCAATACCTATAGTTTATAATACTGCCGAATTTCAGGAAAACTCAGCGCTTGCTCAGATGAATGCCCAGTCAGCCTATCTTAATGCAATTAGCGGCGAAGGTGTGCTCGTGGCCGTCATTGACAGTGGTGTCACAGAAGTTCCTGAAATGGCCGGCCAACTTCATGCAGCAAGCACTAACGTTGCCACAGGAAATGATGCGGACACTGATGATTATAGTGGTCACGGAACCGCAATGGCAGGAATTATAGCGGCCCGCAAAGATACAAACAATGATGCTTCCAACATGCACGGCATAGCCTATAACGCACAAATTTTAAATATAAACACTACCGACGCAACAGACTGTCCTGATCTTGATAATTGTACATTTAGTCATTCAAATATTGCAAAAGCTTATGATTATGCAGTCGCTCAAGGTGTCGATGTTATTAATGAAAGCCTTGGTTCTGATACTGCGAACACAAACACATTAGCTCTCGCTATTGAGCGCGCCGTTAATGCGGGAATACTTATCGTTGTACCCGCTGGTAATATTGACGACGACACACCTATTGGCGTCAGTGATAGCGCCCAACTATCCACTAGTAATGCCTATGCGAATTGGGCTAATGGGCAAATTATCATTGCCGGGTCAGTAGATGAAAATAACGTAATTTCAGATTTTAGTTATAAGGCTGGGGCTGATGCCCAAGATGTTTATCTGGTCGCACCAGGCGGCAACATTACAAGCCCCGACCATGATACGACTAATAATTTTAGCTATGTATTGATAACGGGCACATCCGCTTCTACCGCTTTTATTTCAGGTGCAGCGGCCCTGCTAACTGAAGCTTTTCCTAATCTTACAGCAGCGCAAACTGCCGATCTTTTATTTACCACTGCTACCGATTTAGGAGATCCCGGCACAGACATTATTTATGGACGTGGCCTAGTGAATTTAAAAGAAGCCTTTACGGCCCAGGGCCAATTGACGGTAGCCGGCTTTGGCTTTGCGGCCGGTAAAGAAATTGGTACAGATGAAAGTATTCAAGCGCAAAATTTATTACTTTCAGGCGGCGCCTTCGGGTCCGATATATCATTTTCTGATGCCTTCTCGAACGTTTCGGTGCTTGACCAGTATCAGCGGTCCTATAATGTGGACCTAAGCCAAGGTATATACTTGCCTAAAGCTGGCTTAAGCTTGGAAAATTTCATCGGCGCAGGGCTTGATAGCCGCTACCACAGCATTCAGTTAAATGACAGAGCCAACCTAAAAATGGGCTGGCGTGTTAATAGCCGTTTTTCCGAAATAGACAGACGCTATTTCAGCAATCATTTAGGACGCGATAAAAGAGCAGGCAATTTAAGAATGTCACTTTCTTATAACCTAGGGGGCGGGCAGATCGCGAAAACCTCTGCCGGAATGTCGATCGCAGAAATGATGGAAGATTACCGCCCAGATGATTTTATGGCACCGAACAAACATGGTTTTAGCTCTCTACTATCTTCACAAGGAACACAGGCTTTTTCATATAAAACACCTTTTAGTACAAAAAGTTCCTTTCAAAGTCTATTTGCAAACAGCAAAATAAATATTGACGAACAATTATTTTCTCAAAGAATTGAAGTGAAAAATACACTGTTACTCAATCGTTTTAATCATAGTCTGAATAATAATACGCACTTGGCCTTCGATATTGGCCTGCTTGAAGAAAATGGTAGCGTACTTGGTAGCATTTCAAGAGGTGCGCTGGAATTTGGCGAAGGCGCAAGCACAGGCTTTATCGGCACAAAACTTGATATATTACTATCTGAAAAGAGCCATTTTTTCGCCCGTGCTACATATGGCATAACATCCGTAGATCAAAGCACGGCTAGCTTACTGGGGAATATGAGCACTCTTAAATCCTATAGTTATCTTGCCGGTTTTAAAAGAAATGCTCTCATATTTGATGATGACCAAATATCTTTCACCTTTAGCCAACCGTTAAAGCTTGCCGGCGGAACCGCAACAATCAGCAACGTGCTAAACCGAAATTACCAAACTAATAGTTTTACTATGGCTTATAACACTATTTCGTTAAGTCCGGACGGTACGGAACGTGATTTTGAGTTGGCCTATTCGATCGGCAATTTTTATGGCGCAAGGGTACAGCTTAACCTGCTACACCAGCTAAATCCCGGCCATAGTAAAAATATGGATAATGCTACCAGTGTCTTAATCAGGTTGGGTTCAGCTTTTTAAGCGTCCTTTTCACCCGCATAATATTCAGGGAAAAACGTTTTAACCACCTCACTATCATCGGCCCAGGCATGGCAGCTATTTAGCACCATTGGTTTGAAATGCTTCTTCTTATCTTCGCGATTATTTTTCTTCTGGATATTACCCATCATGGTTTGAAAACTAACCGTGGCAAGAGGTCCCATAAGTTCTGAAATATGAGTGCAGCCTTTTTTACCTTTAACTTTTTCATTAACCGTACGGCGCCACCCTGCGCCAATATTAATACCAATCAAATCCTTATAGGCTTCGGTAATATTCGGGCACATTTCAAACGGGCTATTATCGGTAGTCGCTTCTACATCAATAATTTTAAAGTTGCCATCAATGGTAAGGCGTACCCACATTTCATGAAGCGCTTCACCAGGCGCAATGCCGTCTCTCCATTTATTATCAATAGAATAGGTTTTTATATCCGTCATATGGGCTTCAATATCGAAAAGGCCGTCTTCACGAAGATATCCGTTAAGCTCAATATTTCGCGTATGAAGCTTCTTTCGTGCACTTGGTGCTGATAAAGGCATTAAATAGTCCTGATTATTTTAACATTTAACTTGTTATATAATATGAATTATAAATAGTCATGGTATTCTCACATATTTTAAGCTATGTGATGAAAAAATGTTTTGGAAAATGATATGTCATCTAAAAAAGCAGTAGTTTTGCTCAGTGGCGGCCTTGATAGTTCAACCTGTGTCGCAATAGCAAAGGATCAGGGGTTTGAGGTTTATGCCCTGAGCTTCCGGTACGGTCAGCGTGACAACCATGAACTTGATGCAGCAGAGGAGATCGCAAAAGCGATGGATATTAAACGCCATGAAATCATTGATATTGATCTTCGTGCTTTTGGTGGCTCGGCGCTTACCGATGATATTGACGTTCCAAAAGGACGCTCGGAACATGAAATGGAAGAAGAAATTCCCGTTACTTATGTCCCTGCCCGCAATACAATATTCTTGTCATTTGCCTTAGCCTTTGCAGAAACACTTAGCTGTAATGATATATTCATTGGCGTTAACGCGCTTGATTATAGTGGTTATCCTGATTGTCGTCCCGAATATATCGCCGCTTTTCAAGATATGGCCCGCCTCGCCACAAAAATCGGTGTTGAGGGTGATACGGGCGTACGCATTAATACACCTCTAATAGATATGACTAAAGCAGAGATCATTAAAACAGGACTTGAGCTCGGCGTTGATTATTCACTCACGAATAGCTGCTATGACCCGGACGAAAACGGTATTGCCTGCGCAGAGTGTGATAGCTGCCTGCTACGCCTTAAAGGGTTCAGTGAAGCAGGCCACTCTGATCCGATCGCGTATCAGCCATGACTTATTCGGTTAAAGAACTTTTTTACACCCTGCAAGGCGAAGGCGCGCAAACTGGCCGCCCCGCCGTATTTTGCCGTTTTACTGGCTGTAATCTCTGGTCCGGCCTCGAAAAAGACCGCGCCACGGCCCAGTGCAGTTTTTGTGATACTGATTTTGTAGGTGGTGATAAATATAAAACAACTGAAGAGTTAGCCGAAAAGGCTTGGGATATGTGGCCTGGCGGTGGCAACCCTTATATTGTTTGCACGGGCGGCGAGCCCTTATTACAGCTCGATGTGGCTTTAATAAAAGCGTTTCAAAAAATCGGCTTTGAAGTCGCCGTGGAAACGAACGGCACCATCGAAGCGCCCGTAGAGCTTGACTGGGTCTGTGTTAGCCCAAAAGTAAATCATCTGCTGGTGCAACAAACTGGAAATGAATTAAAACTTGTTTACCCGCAGGACAATGTCCAGCCGGAAGATGTGGAACATCTGAATTTTGATCATTTCTTCCTCCAGCCCCTCGACAAAGAAGGCAAAGATTACACTTTAGGTGTGGCCGACTATTGCCAGAAAAATCCAAAATGGCGGCTAAGTCTTCAAACTCACAAAATCATCGGCATCCCATGATCGCAAACCTTCCTATGTACGAGCGGGCAGAACTTGCCCAAGCCCATAATCAGTTTTGGCAATTGATCAGGAAGAATTTAAATATTGAAAGCCCTGAGCATTTATCACAAGACGCCGGTGAAATGGAAGTATGGATCCGTCCTGACTTAATCCTTAGTCAGGCCTGCGGTAAACCGTACCGTGAAATATTACATAACAAAGTCACCCTGATCGGCACGCCTGATTACGGCATCGAAGGATGCCCACCCGGTTATTACAGAAGCGCTTTTGTGATCAGAAAAGAAGAAAAACGCGAACAGTTAGACGATTTTAAAGACGCCCTTTTTGCCTATAACAATAAAATGTCTCAATCGGGTTATCATGTGGCAAATGATTTTTTTGAAAGTGAAATATGCTCAGGCGGTCATTTAAATTCTGCCAAAATGGTAGCTCAGGGCAAGGCCGACATCGCCGCTATAGACGCTATATCACTGGTATTTATGGAAAAATATGAAGTTTTTTTTACAAAAATCAAAATACTGTCATGGACAGAACCCACTCCCGGACTGCCTTATATTACGGCACTTGGAAACGATAAAGAAGAATATTTTGATGCTATAAAGAATGCCATTTCAGAACTACCGGAAGATGTTCGCCGTACGTTAAAAATCAAAGACATAGTTGATATCACAAAAGAAGATTATTTTATCTAAATATCCACATTAGCCTTGCTAAACAATAAGAAATTAAGCAAGGTAAATCGACTTATCAAAAGGGTATGATAATTGACGCATAAGCCAGCCAATAAACCAGTAGAAAAAACCGTCTTTTCTCTCGCTGTATTATCCGTTTTAATCGTTTCGGTGCCGCTTATTATCTTTAATGAAACTATCGGTCCTAAAATTATCGAATTATATGACTTTGTAGCCTTTAATTTAGGCATTGTTTATCAATGGGTAGCCATCGGATGCATGGGATTATGGCCTGGCTCGCCTTCGGGCGCTACGGCAAGGTAAAACTCGGTGATGGTGAGCCTGTTTTTAGCACACTAAGCTGGGTCGCAATGCTTTTTTCAGCCGGCGTTGGTGGCTCCCTGCTCTACTGGTCTGTTATTGAATGGGCCGCTTATTACACAGCCCCGCCCTTTGGTGCCGAACCAAAATCAACCAATGCCCTTGAGTGGGCAACGAGTTACGGCATGTTCCACTGGGGCATCACGGCATGGTGTATCTATGCACTGCCCACCATTGCTATCAGCTATTCCTTTTATGTTAGAAAAATTCCTTATCTTCGCTTAAGTGCAGCGATCCTTGGCGAAAAATCAAATACGTCAATTTGGGCAAAAGTAATCGATTTTTCATTTATGATCGCGCTGATTGGCGGCGCAGGAACATCACTATCCCTGACTGCACCTGTGATTTCAGCTGGTTTTTCCCATTTAACCGGTGTCGAGCGCACCCCTACCGTTGATCTCATGGTAATATGCCTCTGTATCGCCATTTTCGGCACATCGGTTTATATGGGCCTTGAAAAAGGCATTAAGAAGCTTGCCGATGCCAATTTTTATTTATCAATAATTTTACTGCTCTTCGTACTGATCGTTGGACCAACCACCTTTATCCTGATGATGGGCACCGAAAGCATCGGCTTTATGCTGGCGAACACCATCGAAATGCTGACCTGGACCGATGCAGTAGATAACACCGGCTTTGTTCAGGATTATACTATTTTTTATTGGGCATGGTGGCTTGCTTACGCCCCTTATACCGGTATTTTTGTCACCCGTATTTCAAAAGGCCGCACTATAAAACAAGTGATCCTTTCAATGTGCGCTTATGGTAGCCTCGGTTGTTGGGCTTTTTATATCGTGCTTGGTAATTTTGCGCTGGATCTTGAACTGAGTAACGCCCTACCACTTGCCAGCATGATTGAAGCGGACGCCTTTGATGCCATAAGCGTCATATTCCTGCAGCTTCCTTATGGTTCGTTCGCACTTGGCTTATTTATAATCGTAACATTGATTTACGTGGCAACTACCTATGACAGCGCCAGCTACACCCTTGCCTCCGCCGCAACAAAAGAGCTTCATGCTGGTGAAAACCCGGCCACATGGCACCGCATATTCTGGGCCTTTGCCCTTGGCATCCTTCCTATTATCCTGATGTATATCGGCGGTCTAAAAGTAGTCCAATCCGCCGTCCTCCTAGCCGGTTTCCCTATCGCCATCGCCAGCATTTTCATGGTAAGGACTTTACTGAAATCACTGCGTGAAGATCACTCTTGATCCGTCTTCCTAAAGATTGCAAAGCCAAATGAAGCAATGATAAGTGCTACAATAAAGTTTAGGTAATTTAGGAACGCCCACGGTGCATAATCAAACACCTCAACCCCCATGGCGCCGGAATAAAATGCGCCGCCAAGCGACCATGGCATTAGTGGTGTGATTAATGTTGTGCTTTCTTCTATGGTTCTGGAAAGCATGCGGCGTCTAAGTCCCATTTCTTCGTATTTTTGCTTAAAAAGCTGTGCGGTTAAAACAATTGAAATATATGACTGGCCCGTCGCAATGCTGGCAATAATCCCGGTTAGCATTGTCGCGGCGAGAAGCGAGATAACATTTTTAATATGATGTAATAGACCGCTTAGCATTGACGTAAGATAACCGACCTTATCCAGAAGCCCACCAAGCGCCATAGCAAACAGGGCGATGGAAAAAGTCCCCATCATGCCAAGAATTCCACCACGGTTAAGCAGGTTATCAAGATCGGCATTACCGGTTTCGGCGCTATAGCCTGTTTGAAGGCTCGTCAGTATAGATAGAAATTGATGATCCTGCTGCACAATAGCAATAAAAATAGCCACAACTGACGCCGAAATCATCGCCGGTTCGGCCGGTATTTTTTTAAGGCTAAGGCCAAAGAGCACTATGATAGGAAGAAACCCCCAAAGGCTAACCACATAATGATCATCAATCGCCGCTTTAAAAGAGATAATTCCGTCAGCAGAAAAGGCCTGATCCGCATATTCCATACCGATCATACTGAAAATTACCAGACATAAAATATAAGTGGGCACCGTGGTATAAAGCATTGATTTTATATGGGTATATAAATCAGTCCCCGTAGCGAGCGCCGCCATATTGGTCGTATCACTAACAGGTGACATTTTATCACCAAAGCTCGCCCCCGCAATCACCATACCAGCAACAATTGGAAGTGGAACCCCCATCGCTGCACCAATACCGATCAGGATCACCCCGACCGTCGCCACGGTCCCGACCATTGTACCAACAGAAACCGACATAAAACTACAAAGAATAAGCCCCATGGGAAGGAACACCGCGGGATGGACCATATCAAGCCCGTAATAAACAATGCTGGCAATGGTCCCGCTTTCAAGAAAACTCGCCACCACAATACCGATCAGGATAAACACATAAGCCGCACCAAGCGCGTTTGAAATACCGTCCGACATAAGCTGCTTTATTTCCGCGAACTTATAACCGAGCATATATGTATGAATACAGGTCCAGATAATACTGAGCATCAGCAAAACATGAATACTGACGCGAAACGCCACCACCCCAACAACAATCATCGTCAAAATGCCGCAAAAACAAATCAGCGCATGCCAAAACCCCGGTACTTTATGTGTCGTCAAAGATTATTCCCTAATTTTATTTTCTAAAACATTACTCGGGATAAGAAAAAGGATCAATTCATTTATTATGTCGGCCAGTTCCCTTCCCCGTCCTGACACTCAAAATCATCCTCGCCTAGGGCGCGACAGATGTCAGGAAATTGATTACTTTTCCAGTAATCAAACAAACCTATTTCAAACAGATAATCACGAAAAATTTTATTCCTAAATAACTCACGTTTAAATGGCAAATAAGTAAATATGAGACCCAACCCTTTATTTGTTCGACCTAATTTTAAACCTTCTACTGTTAATTCAGCATCCTGGACTGTGAGAAATATAAAATCTGTTAAGTTACCGTCATATTCTATAAAGGCGGCTTTAGCTTGTTCCCTAAATTCCGGTTCATAAAAAGCACGTATATTCAACTCAATCATTTGATCGTACTCAATCTTTTGCTCTTCATCAGTGAAGGAAATTACTAATCTAGCAAGTTCCATTGCTTTTTCTTTTGCTAATTGCCAGTTTTTATCCTCTATTGCCAATAGCACATTTGCTTGAGTATCTATCCCCGTAGAAGTGCCTTTTCTTTGTTCGATTATGGCGTTTGCTTTTTCAATTTGACCATCTGCTACTAGGGAAGCGAGCAAGAAAAGATAATTTATGCCTGTATTGGGCGAAAGTTCAATCGCGCGTTCAATGAACTTAATGGCTTCTTTGTGCTTTCCGACAGCAGCATTTACCTGACCTAGCCATAATAAAGCAGATGCGTTATTGGCATTTAAATTTAACGCATGAGTGAGCGCCGTTTCAGCGTCAAGAAACTTATATTCCCCTAGATCAATAAAACCTTTAACAGCCCAGGCCTGCGACAATGTAGGCTTTAAGTTTATCGCGCGCTCAGCCGCCGTTCTTGCTATGGGAATATGTTCAGTTCCACTATAGCCCGGCGTTCCATATTCCGGCACTAGCATCATAACCGCTGCCAGATCAGCCCACGCTTCAGCAAAGGTCGGGTCTAGCTCAGTAGCGCGTTCATATAGATCAATTGAATTTTTCAACCCTCCTATCCCGGCTTCAAACCCGGCGCTCCCGCGCGAGAGAAAAATTTGCCTTGCCTGAAGATAAACGCCGTAGGCATCCATATTATCAGTGGGCGCTTCCACCAACACTTCACCGCCCACCAGCTCGATACGAAGCGCATCAGTAATCGCGCGGCTGATCTGGTCCTGTATCGTAAAAATATCCGTAAGTTCCCGGTCAAACGTATCCGACCACATATGTTCATCGTTTGAAACATCAATCAACTGCGCCGTTACTCTGACGCTATCTCCCGCCGTTCTGATCGATCCTTCAACGATATAATTAACCCCAAGCTCCCCTGCAATCTCAGGAATTCGCAAAAGGCTGTCTCTATAAGCAAAAGAGGACGTCCGCGACGTCACATTAAGCTCGTCAATCGACACTAGCACATTAAGAATTTCCTCGGCAATCCCGTCGCCAAAATATTCCTGATCCCCGTCCGCGCTCATATCCGCAAACGGCATCACAGCAATAGTGTTTTCGCGCTCGATATACTCAGGGGTGAGGCTTCTATCAAAAAGCAGAAACGTAATGGCAATAGCCATAAGTCCGATGATTATATAATTGATCTTCTGCCCCGTGCTAGCGCGGATGCTTTCGCCCTCAACAACTTCACTGGTTGGCCGCACGCCGTCTGGCGTAAGTTCAAACGCCCATGTAAAGAACAGTGCAAAGGGAAAACCGATGATGCCGATATAAACAACTACAGCATTAAGCATAACTGGCAAATTAAGCGCAGGCACCACAACATCCGTGATCTGCACAACCACCCAGCCCAGTGCCAAGTAAGCCATGGCAACTTTGAAGATATTACGTCTTTTTAACTCACTAAATAAGCTCATCCAACCCCGCCAAAAAAAGTAATTATTTTTTATTTATAACTTTTCTTGAACACTATCATAAGGTTCGCTTAAATCCTAGTTTTTCTTTAAAAGGTAGAGTGGCTTAGCTTAGGTTTTTAATGGTTTTGTACCATGATCCGTGAAATTGGTAGATTAATGGTGGCAGTAGTGCCGACATTAACGTCACTTTCAAGGGTGAATATTCCGTCATGAAGTTCGATAAGCTGTTTTACGATCGGTAAGCCAAGACCTGTACCGTCCTGATTATGATGTTGAACTTCATGGTCTTGCCCGAAAGGAGACAGCACATGTTCAATTTTACCAGCAGGAATGCCTCTGCCGTTATCTTTAATAATAATATTCAAGGACCCGTCAGGAAGATTATTAATACTGCAGTCAATTTTACCGTTAGTATCTGTGAATTTTAGTGAATTTGACAACAAGTTAATAACTGCTCTTTTTATGGCGTAAAGCTCAGCTTTTATTATCGTTGGCTGGTCATTATTCAATGAAATGGAAATGTTTTTTTCTTCGGCTATATTTTTTACTATTCTAATAGCTTCATTAATACAATCTTCTACTTCGAAATCAGTTTCTTCTAATTGCCACTTTCCTGCTTCTATTTTGGATAAATCAAGAATATCATTTATGACAGAAGAAAGATGTTCACCGCTATGTTTAATGTCATGTAAATATTCTTTATGTTTACCTACTTTAATTTCTCCAAATACGCCTGAGATAATCACTTCTGAAAAACCAATAATTGCATTTAACGGCGTTCTTATTTCGTGCGACATATTGGCAAGGAAAGTTGATTTAGCCGCATTAGCTTTTACTGCTTCTTTTCTTGCAGAATTTAATTCCTCTTCTACAATTACACGGCGGCTGACTTCGCGCCTTAAACTATTTGCCCAAAGTAAAATTATTAAAACAACAAAAACAGCTATTGAAATTACAACAATTAATAAGGTGTAATCAGGTTTTGCTTGAACGGCTACGGTTACCCATTTTCTGTTAATCTCTGTTTTTTCATCATCTGTTATAGAAATCATTGCTTTTTGTACGGCATTACTTAAATGATTTAATTCCGGCCTGATTCCTAGCGCTATGAAAGACTCATAAGGGGTATCACCGACAACCATTACATTTGATATCCTTTCAAAAGAAATATAATAAGAAGTAGTTGGAATAGCAGCTACATAGGCATCAGCATCACCATTTGAAAGCATTTCCAAGGCTTCTATTGCGGTATCTACTTCAATAATTTCAATTTTTGGAAAATCTTGCCGGATTTTTTCTATAATGTTGTGACCTTTAACTTGTACCAGTTTTTTTCCTGCCAACGCATCCATATTTGCATAAAATATTCCGCCTTCACGGGCATAAATAACAAAAGATCTGGTAAGGTAGCTTTTTGTAAAATCAAAAACGCTTTCTCTTTCGGCTGTACGCGCAACTGAAGCAATCATATCAGCTGCACCAGAGCCCAGATCTTCAAGCCCCTCACTCCAGAGTTCATTACCCGTCCACTCAAAACGAATATTTAATTTTTCTGCTATTAGTTTGAGATAATCGCCCGAGATACCACTAATTTGGTTATTTTCATTAATGACAACTAATGGATAAGCTGTCTGGTCTGCGGCAACCTTAATTACATTATTTTCAGAAAGCCATTCTTGCTCTTCTGTTGTGAGATTAAATTCACCTTTAATATTATATTCAGTTTGCCACTTACGAGTTAAGGCCATATATTCGGGCTCAGTAATTGCCGCCATTCCTCTATTTAAAATATCAATTAAAATAGGTTCATCTTTGTGTGCTGCAAGTCTAAGCTGCTGAACCATATTTTCAGCATTATTCTTTTGTTGACCTATAACTTTAACGCCAAATATTAAATTTTTTGATATAATATAGTTTGCGATGGTTGTTTGTCCTGGATAAACATCAACTTCATAGTTAATTAAAGCTACCAATGCATCATCAGGAGCTTCATAATCAATATAATCCAAATCGGGATAATTATTCATAAAAAACAATCTTTGGGCGGTGCCTGAAACCAGTGCGATTTTTTTACCCTTAAGATCATCTGTGCTGTTTATAGGATCAGCATCTTCGCGGCCATAATAGACCTGTGGCAGTCTAAGATATGCATCTGTAAAATTCAGAAACTTATAACGTTGTTCATTAGCTGCCAGAGCATGGGTAATATTAATTTCTTTATTTTCGACCTTGCTAATCAAGTCGTTCCAGCTAGATCCATTTACATATTGGATATTAAGACCAGTTTTTTGAGCTACTAAATTTAAATATTCAATGGAAAATCCTGTCGGTTTACCATTCTCCATAAAATCAAGTGGCGGCCAATCTAATTCATTAGTAGCCGTAACCACAGGATGGTTATCAATCCACAGCTTTTCTTCAGTGGTTAAATTGGCGCTTAAACTCTCTAGATTAGTTGTTTGTGCAGAAGAATTATCTACGCAAACAGGCAAATTCATTAGCAATATGAACAAAAGCGAAAAAAAAATATTTATTCTTTTAACCAACAATAGTATCCTTAGCTTATATACATAATTAACATATACCTTAACATGTTAATTAATTGCAAACATTATACTATGTAACTGTTAATCAAATATTTTTATGCCCATCCTTCCAAAACATATTTTCCAATAGCCCGGCCTTCTTCAATGGTGGCGTGGACTTTTCGCATATTATCAGCGTTTATAGGGCTGATCGCATCGCCAGCCGTCGTAACCAGATCACCGCTATCAATAAGGGCGGCGGTCTCAGAAAGCAGTTTGTTAATTTCATCCATATCATCCGTTTGATGCATGGAACGAGTAAACATAAATTCAAAAGCAAATGAGGCGCTTTTTAGTTTCAGTAGATCAAGATTACTATCTTCAAAGAAATCAACAATTGTGCAAATTTTTCCTTGTGGCTTAATGACATCAGTAATTGTTTTCCAATATCCGGCGATATTGGTCAGGCAAAGTACATAATCCACCTGGGCATGGCCAATTTCGACAAGCGCTTCCGGAATATCTTCATAATGATTAATCACGAAATCAGCACCGCGCGCCATGCACCAATTGGCGCTTTCTTCGCGTGATGCTGTAGCGATAATATTAAGCCCGGCAAGTTTACTCGCCAATTGAATAGCGATTGAGCCTACACCGCCAGCCCCGCCGATCATAAGAATTGATTTTCCGGCATCTGCGCCCGTTTTTGAAACGCCTAAACGTTCAAATAATGCTTCCCACGCCGTAATGGTGGTTAGCGGTAGTGCTGCTGCGTCTGCAAATCCAAGTGATGCCGGTTTTTTTGCTGCAATTCTTTCATCAACAAGTTGATATTCGCTGTTTGATCCCGGCTTGGTAATGCATCCGGCGTAATATACTTCATCACCCACTGCAAAACCGCTCACGTCATCACCTATAGCCGTCACGACGCCAGACGCATCCCAACCAAGAACACGCCAGGTTTCGTCAGGATGCGGACGTTTTCTGACCTTTGTATCGACAGGATTAACCGATACCGCCCTTACTTCAACCAGCAGATTGCGCCCACTGGCAACAGGTTTATCAATTTCAACATCCAAAAAGGCTTCCGCTTCGTTCACGGCAAGAGCTTTATATGATCCAACAGCTTTCATTATTCTTCCTTATTTATAAGTTTTTATCTATTTTCATATTTATATACATATTCTGAAATAAAACATCAGTGTTTTTATATAAAAGTCTTTTTTTAACCACGAATATCTGTTTAATTGGAACATCAAACAAATATATTAGGAAAATTCTAATCTCATGAAAAAAATCATTGTTACTTTCATCGCCTTTTTGATGACAATCTCGTCCCTCTACGCACAAGAAACACTGGAAGAAAAAGTCCTGCCGCTTCGCGAGCGTGCTAAAGTAATGGATGATCTGCTTAAACACCGTCTGGATACTCTTGTACCAATGCTGATGCGCCGTGAAGGCATTGATGCTTGGGTGGTTATTTCCCGTGAATATAACGAAGACCCGGTTCTTAAAACTATGCTTCCTGCCACATGGCTTAGTGCAAGGCGCCGCACGGTTCTTATATTCCTTGACCACGGCGAAGAAAATGGCGGCGTTGAACGCATGGCCGCAGCCCGTTACGGTGTGGCTGATATATTCAAAGGAAGCTGGAACCCTGACGAACAGCCTGATCAGTGGCATCGAATTGCCGAAATTATGGACGATTTTAATCCCAATCGCATTGCCCTTAACTATTCCGATGACTGGGCCCATGCGGATGGCCTCACCTATTCTGAGCAGCGTGATTTTGTCGCAAATATCCCCGACCGCCTTCGCACCCGCATCGTTTCCGGCGAAAAGCTTTCCGTCGGCTGGTTAGAGACCCGCACCGACATGGAAATGGAAGTTTATGAAGACGTAATGGAAGTTGCCCACGGCATTATCGCTGAAGGGTTTAGCGGCAAAGTGGTTACCCCGGGCGAAACAAGCCGTGATGATCTTGTCTGGTGGTTCAGACAGCGCATTAATGATCTTGGTCTTGCAACATGGTTTCACACAAGCATTGAGCCGGAAAGATCAGACGCATCCCTTGCTACTATTGAAGCCAACAACCTTGATCCTAATGTGCTTTATAAAGGGGATCATGTTCATATTGATTTTGGAATTTCCTATCTTGATCTTCAGACAGATACCCAGCAAAACGCTTATATCCTGCGCGACGGCGAAACTGACGCACCGGAAGCACTAAAAATTGCCCTTAAAGGCGGCAATGACTTACAGGATATTCTAACCGATAATTTTCAGGTAGGCCGTACTGGTAATGAAATACTGAAACTAACCCGCGATCAATCGATCGCCGCCGGAATTGGGCCGATTATCTATACCCACCCCATCGGCCTTCACGGTCATGCGGCCGGAACAACAATTGGCATGTGGGATAAACAGGAAGGCGTGCCTGGAAGTGGCGATTACCCAATGCATGCAAACACTGCTTATTCCATCGAACTAACGGCCCTAGTTGATGTGCCCGACAGCTGGAGCGTGGAACCCATGAAAATGAAGCTTGAACAAGACGGTATTTATAATGGCACTACGTTCCGTTATATCGCCGGACGACAAACCGAATATCACATCATTGACCCGGCTGATGCCGTAATTGAGGAATAAACATGTTAAGAATTTTATTAATTGCTTTATTAAGTCAAATTTTCAGCTTTAATTTCGTGCAAGCGGACGACTTAAAAGATTTAGTCCTCACCCAGCGCGAAAAAAATAATCTACGTAACAGCATCACCGAAGAACGGATTGAAACACTTATACCCGGCCTTATGCGCCGCGAAGGCATCGATGCCTGGGTACTTATTGCCCGCGAATATAACGATGACCCGGTGATGATGACTATGGTTGAAGCGCACCGCTTTACCGTATCACGCCGCACAGTTTTGATGTTTCTTGACCACGGACCGGAAAAAGGCGTTGAACGGTTGACCATTTCCCGCTGGGGCGTTGGATCATTCAAGCCTAGCTGGGTACCGGAAGAAGAGCCGGATCAGTGGAAACGTATTTCAGAAATTCTTAGCGAATTTAACCCAAAGAAAATTGGCCTTAATTATTCCGATAATTTTAGCATAACCGATGGCATTAGCCATACACAGATGAGAGACTTCAAAGCCGCTCTTCCTGCTGAGCTGACATCACGAATTGTATCAGCTGAAAGGCTTTCCATCGGCTGGATTGAAACACGCATTCCCAGTGAAATGGAAATTTATAAAGATGTGATGAAAATCGCTCACGGTATTATAGCAGAAGCCTTCAGCGCCGAAAATATCAAACCGGGTATTACCACAAGGCAGGATCTTTTATGGTGGATGCGCCAGCGTATTCATGACCTTACCCTTGTCACTTGGTTCCACCCTGAAATTGATATCGAACGATCAGATAGGTCCAAGCGCGAAATAGCAGAAGGAAACCTTGATCCTGATGTGATTTATAAAGGCGACCATGTTCATACGGATTTCGGCATCACTTATCTTGGCCTTCAAACCGACACCCAGCACAATGCCTATGTGCTACGCGACGATGAAACTGAACTACCGGCTTCATTAAAAGAAGCGCTAAGACAAGGCAATCAGATGCAGGATATTCTGACCAGTAATTTCAAAGTGGGCCGCACTGGTAATGAAATACTAAAACTGACCCGCGCGCAGTCTATAGCAGCTGGACTTGATCCGATCATATATACCCACCCTATGGGCTTATACGGGCACTCATCAGGGCCGACAATTGGCATGTGGGATCAACAAAATGGTGTCCCAGTTAATGGTGACTATGAAATGCACGCAAATACAGTTTATGCAATTGAACTAACCGCCCTTGTCGATATTCCTGAGTGGAGCAAGGAAAAAATGGTTATGAAACTTGAAGAAGGCGGATATTATGACGGTAAAACAGTAAGATATATACAGCCACGTCAAACAGAATATTTTGTTATAAAGCCTGAATAATAAGGAGCTCTATTGAAGGAAACATCAAAGCGACTGTTTTATCTTAGTTTTGGCTGGCTTATGTTCGCCCTTGGCTTTATTGGTGCGTTCCTGCCAGTTCTACCGACCACGCCTTTCATGATCCTTGCTCTATGGGGTTTTTCTAAGGGCTCGGATACCCTTCATAACTGGCTTTATAATCACCCAAAATATGGCGCTACACTGCGTGATTGGGATCAATACCGCATCATTCCCGTAAAAGCAAAACTAGCCTCAGTCAGCATGATGACTATAAGCGGCACGTATCTGGTATTCTTCTCAAGCGCGCCAACCATTGGCATCATCTGCGCTATTGGTCTTATGACGTATGGTGCCATTTATGTACTTACCAAACCAAGCAGACCAAGCGCAACCGTGCAGGAAGATGTTAAGGAAACGGAAGAACCGGAAGAAACATCAGAAAAACCGCCTACTGAAGAGCCAGATCAGCCGCCTTCATAAATCATAAAATAATCAGCACGTTCGTAGGGAGTATCTTCTGGCGCAAGAACTTCTACAAAATCCATTTTTTTATAAAGATTAATCGCCGGCTTTAAACTGCTGTTGGTTTCAAGGAACAGTTCCGTTCCACCTCGTTCATTATAACGGTCAATTATTTTTTGAACCATGAGTATCGCAATGCCGTGTCCCTGCGCTTCTGGTAGCACCCCCATTTTACTAAGCTCGTACCTTGTACCTTTATGATGTTTTAGGGCTATAGCGCCAACCGGCTTACCATTTAACAGCCCAATATATATCTCACCGCCGCCTTTAAGAATGTTTTCCTCCGGATGCATAAGATGCTTTATGTCTAATTCTTCCAAAATAAACAGTTTTTCGATCCATTGCTGGTTGATATATCGCCAATCGTCACGATATTTAACTTCATAGGGAACTATTTTTTTATCTGCTGTTAAATTATTCATTAAAACACTATAAAAAAATATTTTAAGAATGCAACAATTCAACATTAATCCTATGCAAGTATGGTTTTTCAAATTATATAATGCTGATTAATATTATTAACGAGAATTTTGAGTGGCATATTTAGAAGTTATTGCAGGACTAGTATTATTGGTGATCACCGGGGATATCGTGATCCGTGGTGCTGTTTCTATTGCAGAAAATTTTGGTATAAGTAAATTGGTAATTGGGCTTACGGTCATTGCTTTTGGCACGTCTGCCCCGGAACTCGTCGTTGGCATTAATGCCGCACTAGCCGGAGTGCCTACAATGGCACTTGGTAATGTCGTCGGAAGCAATATCGCAAATATATTACTCGTCATTGGACTTCCTGCCATTTTTTACCCCTTTGTATGTGAAAGTAGCGAAATATCGCGCAACTATTTCATCATGCTTGCTGGTACGGTATTCTTTATGATCTTGTGCCTAACAGCACCACTGTCATCACTCCATGCTATATTGCTTCTGGTTCTACTCGCTGCATTTCTGTTTAATTCCTATAAAATGGGACGGCGTGATAAAAAGCTAATAGCAGAAGAAAGATTAATAGCCGAGCAGGCCTATGAAGATTTAGGCGGCGAGCTTCCCGATGAACCACTCGGCACTCCCCGCGCATCATTATATGTAGTGGTTGGTATGATTGGATTGCTTTACGCAGCACACATACTTGTAGAAGGCGGCGTGGATATAGCAATGTCCTTTAATGTCTCCGAAGCGGTTATCGGTCTGACCATCATCGCGATCGGCACAAGTCTTCCTGAACTCGTCACCGCAATTTTTGCTGCCCGGCACGGCCATGGTGATGTTGCACTTGGAAATGTGATCGGTAGCAATATATTTAATCTATATGCCATCATTGGCGGAACAGCTTTAGTCGCTGACGTGCCTGTCCCGGATAGTTTTTTGCATGTTGACCTTTGGGGTATGGCGCTGTCTTCCGCAGTGCTGATCCCATTTATCATTTGGAAAATACGCTTTACCCGTGTGATAGGAATTGCATTTACCGGTACTTATATTGTATATCTTTGGTCATTAAGCTTAAGTTAGTCAGGATTTAAATAATGCCTCATAATAATTATAAAAGTAATTTAACCCCCATAAAATATGCCGATGCCACCCGAAGCGTTCGTCATGTCTTTGTTCGTGATTTATTACTTAGTAGTTCCATTGGCATCTACGATCATGAAAAAGAAAAATTGCAAAATATCCGCATAAATATTGATCTTTGTGTCAAAGAAGAAATGGCACCGCTTAACGATGATTATAAAAACATTGTCTGCTATGAAAAAGTTGTCACGGGTATTAAAAATATTGTCTGCTCTGGCCATGTAGAATTAGTCGAAACTCTGGCAGAAAAAATTGCTGATTTTAACATGATCGATCCAAGGATAGTTTCGGTTCGTGTGCGTGTTGAAAAGCTTGAAGCCATTGAAAATACTACCAGCGTTGGTGTTGAGATAGAACGCCATAGAGATAACTAGTATTTTTTATTAATTACTCTTTTCTCTTAATTTCTATTTTTGTTAAATCATTGAAAAATCAGCATATATTTTTTTGTTCTTTTTTGTTCTTCCATTAAAGTTGTTAACAGTTAATAGATTTATTGTTTTTAAAAGAAGCAAAAATCCAATTTATTTAAAACTCTAAATAAAAAGTTAGTTGACATTGATTAAATTATTATATTTCAAAGAGTTAGCCTAAATGCCCAAAAAATAGGCAATATGCTGCAAACTCAATGGTTCCGCCAACTATTGATTTGAATAAAAAGTTATACACTAGTTTATCCACATATTAAGTGGATAAGTTTTTTGCGAATCCGCGTTAGTAACTTTACCCCTTGATTTACTTAGGTATTTACTTTTTGTTAACCATGTTTTTATTCCATTCATCAGTTTAAGAATGATTTTCACCTTGGTAAATTCTACAGCTTTCGATATAAATTATAGTCATGTTGGATGGCGTCGAAATTATAAAATCATATCTGAAAAATCTTGGTACTAATCCGGGCGTCTACCGGATGCTGGGTGAAGACGAAAAAATACTCTATATCGGCAAAGCAAAAAACCTTACAAACCGAGTAAAAAGCTATACAAACCTGAAAAATTTAAGCCATAGAATAGCTAAAATGGTTACTCTTACCCGCTCAATGGAATTTGTAACAACCCATACAGAAGTAGAAGCACTTCTACTTGAAGCCAATCTTATCAAAAGATATAAACCACATTATAATATTCTACTTCGTGATGATAAATCATTCCCTTATATCCTTATAGATACGGGCCATAAAAGTCCCCAGGTAAAAAAGCATCGCGGAGCAAAAAAACGCGATGGGTATTATTTCGGCCCTTTTGCATCCGTTGGCGCGGTAAATGCTAGCCTTAATATATTGCAGAAAGCTTTTACACTCAGAACGTGTAGTGATAGCATATTTAATAGCAGAAGCCGTCCCTGCCTCCTCTATCAGATTAAAAGATGCTCTGCACCGTGCGTAGAGAAAATATCGGATAAGGACTATAATGTGCTGGTCGGCGAAGCTCACGATTTTTTAAGTGGGAAAAGCGCCGCCATTAAAAACCGTATCACTAAAAAAATGGAACAGGCAAGCGGTAATAAACAATATGAACTCGCTGCCGTTTACCGTGACCGCCTTAAAGCGCTTGCCGCGGTTCAAAGCAGACAGGATGGCACAGAGGGCCGCCTGAATGAAGCCGACGTCATTTCAGCCTTCCAAAGCGGGGGTGAGACATGTGTCCAGGTATTCTTTTATCGGGCCGGTCAAAACTGGGGCAACAAAGCCTATTTCCCTCGTCATGATAAGAGCGCAGCCGTGGATGAAGTGCTACCCGCTTTTATGTCACAGTTTTATGATAATAAACTGCCACCCAAAAAAATTCTGATCAATTGTTCCATTAAACAAAAAGCACTTCTTGAACAAGCACTGACCTTAAAAGCGCAGCGCAATGTGAAAATCACCATACCGCAACGTGGAAATAATCTAATGCTTGTGCAAATGGTAGAAAAGAATGCCCGCGAAGCTCTTGAGCGCAAAGTAGCCGAAACATCATCACAAGCTAAATTGCTAAAGGGCGTTGCAAAACTGTTTGATCTTGACGCTCCCCCTGCCCGCATTGAAGTTTATGACAATAGCCATATATCCGGCACCAGCGCCCTTGGGGCAATGATTGTCGCCGGACCAGACGGTTTTGATAAGAAATCCTATAGAAAGTTTAACATCAAATCAGAAGACCTCGCCCCCGGTGATGATTTCGGAATGATGCGCGAAGTGATGAGCAGGCGTTTTAAACGTCAGCTGCGCGAAGATCCTGACCGCTCAGCACCCACATGGCCTGATTTACTGCTTATTGATGGCGGAAAGGGGCAATTGTCGGCAGTGGTCGGCGTGCTTGAAGATTTGGGACTTACCGATATCCCTGTTGTCTGTATTGCTAAAGGCCCGGACAGAAACGCAGGACGCGAAGATTTTTATATTCAGGGTAAAAGCCCCTTTAAATTAACTCCAAATGATCCTGTTCTTTATTTTCTTCAGCGACTTCGCGACGAATCTCATCGCTTTGTTATCGGTTCTCACAGATCAAGAAGAGCAAAAAAGATGCATAAATCACTTCTTGATGGTTTGCCCGGCGTCGGTGCCGTTCGTAAAAAGGCTCTTTTGCTCCATTTTGGTTCAGCCAAAGCTGTATCAGGGGCCGCTATTAAAGATTTAACGCAGGTAAACGGCATTAGTAACGCCCTTGCCACACAAATTTATGATTATTTTCATCCTTGAGTGAAAAGTCGTTGCCTTGTTGAATAATATAAATAAAATCAACCTATGAATAATTTTGCCAATATATTGACATTTTCACGGATCCTGATGATCCCTCTTATGGTTGCCTCCTTTTATCTTAAAGGCGATATCAGCAATTGGCTGAGCTTTTCTATATTTGTCGTGGCCGGTATCACCGACTTCTTTGATGGCTATGTGGCGCGGAAATTCAATCAAATGTCAACGCTTGGCGCCTTCATGGACCCGATCGCCGACAAACTTCTTATTGCAACAGCAATTCTTATGATGGTCGCCTTTCACCGGATTGACGGAATATCCGTTCTTGCCGCTGTGGTTATTTTGTGCCGTGAGTTTGCCGTCTCGGGACTTCGTGAATTTTTGGCTGATTTGAAAGTTAGCGTTCCAGTAACATATCTAGCAAAATGGAAAACCACATTTCAGATTATTGCCCTAAGCCTGCTTTTAATCGGCGATGCCGGCCCGGATTTTATCCCTACTGTACTTATTGGTGATTACTGCCTTTGGGCGGCGGCCATTTTAACTCTTTATACCGGCTACGGTTACCTGCGAACCGGCCTTAAACATATGTGAGCCTTTAATGAACCTTATTTACTTCGCCTATATCCGTGAAAGCATCGGCAAATCATCAGAAACCATCGATCTGCCGGATGATGTGGATACAGTGAACGGTCTTCTTAAGCATCTGGAGACAAAAGGAGATAATTATAAAACAGCCTTCGCCCAGAGCGATCTTATCCGCGTCGCAGTTAATGAAGAATATGTCAGTCTGGACCGTAAAATCACCGGCAGTGATGAAATTGCCATTTTCCCACCAATGACGGGCGGCTGATATGCGCATTTCAGCACAGGCAGAAGATTTTGACATTTCCCAAGAAATAAATCTCTTGAAAGAAGCACGCACCGATCTGGGGGCAATTGCGACCTTCACGGGGCTGGTCCGTGATATTCACGGCGAAAAGCGTGTTAAAAAAATGACATTAGAGCACTTCCCAGGCATGGCAGAAAAAGAACTCACAAAAATAGGCGTACTGGCTTCTGAGCGCTGGCCGCTTGAAGGGCTGACCATCATTCACAGATACGGCGAACTTTATCCCGGTGATAATATCGTGCTGGTCATTACCACATCCCATCACCGCGAAGCCGCCTTTAAAGCAGCCGAATTCATAATGGACTGGCTAAAAACCGACGCCCCATTCTGGAAAAAAGAAGAAACCGAAGACGGCAACCATTGGGTCGCTGCAAAATCAGAAGATGACAATAATAAAGATCGCTGGAATTAGACTTATTTCAACTTCGGCAAATGTTTGGAAGCTTCTTACAAGGAAAATTATGACTGGGTGATGATTTTGATATTTACCGGTTCAGAATCTTTATTGATCACTGTTCTTTCATTAAATCGGTCAATGAGAACAACGGCATTTTCACTTGAATAAAGGCGGTGAACTTCTTCGTTAGGATGCTTTATCGTTACCACACACATACGCCCATCGACATCCTCAAGACTGATGACATCGTCTTTACATACAACGGCATTTCCATATCGTGTTTGAAACTTGAAATTCAATTCAGGCATACTATTAATCCAACTAACTCTACATATAATGTGAAATCATCCCTTTCAAAAACATAACAGACAAAATATAAAAGTACAGATAATTGTGTGTGGTTAATCTAAAATATCCCAAACGACATGTTGAATTTAGCCTTTTTATTCTATAGCCTCAGATTAAATATAAATTAGAAAATATAATGAAAAAAAACATCACAAGACGAGATTTTTTAAACGGCACCAGTGTCGCCATCGGCGCATCGCTTTTAACACCGTGGAGCCAGACTTTTGGCGCCATTGATCCGAGTTTCAATTTGGGCAAAGGATATTATCCGCCAACAAAAACCGGCCTTCGGGGCAGTCATGATGGATCGTGGGAAAATATGCACGCACATGTTATGGGAAGTCCTTTTTCTAGTGACGGTGACGTGGAAGAAAATTATGACCTTGTGATTTGTGGCGGTGGGATCAGCGGGCTGGCAAGTGCCCACTTTTACCGAAAAGCCAACCCAGGAGCACGAATTTTGATCCTTGATAACCATGATGATTTTGGAGGTAATGCAAAGCGTAACGAATTTAAAGTAGACGGCAAAACCCGCATCGGTTACGGCGGCACAGAAAGTCTTGATACACCGTCAGCTTATAGCGAAGCCGCAGCGAGCTTTTTAAAAGAAATCGGCATATTTACCGAGCGTTTCTATGATTATTTCGATCAAGACCTCTATAAGGGGATGGGACTAAGCAAAGGAATTCTCTTTGATAAAAATCATTTCGCGGAAGAAAAACTGGTCATTGGTTACGGTAAAAAGCCATGGGACGAGTTTGTCGCAGAAACGCCGCTAAGCAGCCAAGCAAAAAAAGACCTTCTGCGCCTTACCACAGAAGAAATTGACTATATGCCTGGCCAAACCTTTGATGAAAAATACGAAATACTTCGAAAAACCAGTTATGAAACATTCCTTAGGGATTATGCACAAGTCCATGAAGAAATCATTTCGCTCTATCAACGCTGGGGCATGAGCTTCTGGGCCGTGGGTATAAAAGAAATTCCAACAACTGCTGTCCAAGGTTACGGCGGCATGCCGGGCGTTACACACACCCTTCCCCGGACCGGTCACCGCGGAAATGAACCTTATATTTTTCATTTCCCCGATGGCAACGCCTCCGTCGCGCGTCTTACGGTTCGCGCCTTAAATTCGGACGCCGTACCGGGAAACACTATGGAAGATGTAGTCACCGCAAAAATTGACTATTCTAAACTTGACGGCAATGATAAAGGCGTCAATATTCGCCTTAATAGCACGGTTGTTCATTCACGTAATACCGTTGACGGCAAAGCCGTTGATGTTTCATACGTGCGCGGCAATAAAACTCATAAAGTACGTGCCAAGAAATGCATTATGGCATGCTATAATTATGTCGTTCCCCACCTATGTCCGGAATTACCGCAAGCACAGAAAGATAATCTGTCCTATAGCGTCAGGGCACCAATTACCTATACCAAAGTGTTGGTGAGTAACTGGCGTGCCTTCGCTGAACAGAATATGGATTTCGTTTATTATACCAATGATCTCTATAAACAGGTCGAATTGGATTACCCGGTATCGATGGGAAATTACGAATTTGGCAAAACACCGGATGATCCGATGGTGCTTCATATGTGTTATGTGCCGTGGATGCCAGACCATTACGGCGCAGACCAATGGCGCGCCGGGCGGATGGAAATGCTTTCAATGCCTTTTGAAACGTATGAAGAGCGCGTTCTAGCACAACTTGATCAAGCCTTGGGCCACTCAGGCTTTGACGCAGAGCGCGATATTGAAGCCATCGCCGTTAACCGCTGGCCTCACGGATATACCTATAACCCCAGCCTCACCTGGGAGCCGGAATACTTATCAGACGCCGATAAACCATGGGTAAAAGGCCGCGCTACGTTTGGTAACATCGCCATTGCCAACTGCGACGCCAACGCCGGATCAAACACAAAATCCGCCATCGACATGGCCTATAGAGCGGCAATGGAAGTCCTTTAACCCTTAATTTGGAATACGAGGAATGGTTACACTGGACGGATAATCATTTGAGCGGTGAATGGTGTGGGTTGCTTTGATGTAATCCTCATCCCTTGCGCTATAGATATCCATAAATTGCTGCGGGTTTCTATCGGCGAGCGGGAACCATGAACTTTGGACCTGGATCATAATCCTGTGGCCTTGCTTAAAGGTATGGGAAATATCCGGCATGGTGAAGTTCACGTTTGTGACCTCACCCGGTTCAAAGCCTTCTGGATTTTCAAAACTGTTTCTATATTTACCACGAAAAATATCGCCGCGAACCATCATTTGGTAGCCCTTCATAGGAACGTCCATATGCTTTTCTTCATGTTCAGGAAAGTCATCAGGAAATACATCTATAACTTTTACCACAAAGTCGGCATCTGTTCCGGTCAGTGAGACAAAAAGGTCAGAAACTACTGGTCCAGCTAAGGTTACGTCTTCGCTCAGAATTTCCGTCTGATACGTCATGACGTCAGGTCTGCGCGATGCAAAGCGTTGATCTTCGACCATATATTCACGGGAACGACCATTGGTAATAGCGCGGGTAAACGGAACAGGGTTTGCAGGATCACTAACATATTCATCTGAGCCCTCACCCACGGGCACCTCTGTTGAAATGCCATTATGCCCTGTTAAATACATTTTAAAGGGCTCAGCCGCTGCCGGTGGCCATTGGTCATGCTCACGCCATTCATTGGAGCCACTATAATAAGTCGTTATTTCCGGCAGGTCCATTTCACCTTTATCTTTGAGGTAATAGTCAAAAAATTTATGCTCTATATTTTTTTGATAATGCCCTGATGTCTTTTGATCAAACGGCACATTACCTAAGTAATTACCTTCCGAGCGTACCCAGCCGCCATGATACCACGGACCGCGCACCAGCATATTATTGATGCCGCTGTTATTCTCTTCAATATGATTATATATTTTGGTGCCGCCGTAACTGTCTTCAGCATCAAACGATCCAAGTACAGTAAGTACATTAGTCTTAACCCCGTTCATATTGGGGATGATATTTCGTTTTTGCCAAAATTCATCATAATTTCCATGTTCCATCAGGCTATTCCAAAATGGACTTCGTCCGTGGAAATATTTATCATTGACGTTATGAAGAGCGCCTAGTTCCAAAAAGAAGCGATAAGCATCATCATGGGGGATTGGTATGCGCGGGGCGTTGGATTTAGTAGGGTTATCGTGATCAACGCGCCAACTGCTATAAAACCTAAAACTATCAAGCAGAAAAAACGCCCCATTATGATGATCATCATCACCAATGAACATATCGCCCATTGGCGCTTGCGGTGTAGCCGCCTTTATAGCCGGATGACTATCTATGATACTGGCTGAAGTATAAAAACCTGGATAGCTAATACCCCAGATACCGACACGCCCGTTATTTCCGGCAACATTTTCTAGCAGCCATTCAACGGTATCATAAGTATCGGTACTTTCATCCGTATCCATATTACTTTGTTTATCGGGATTATGGGGGCTCATTTCTTCATAACCGCCTTCTGACATCCAGCGCCCGCGCCCGTCCTGATTTACGAAAATATAACCTTCTTTTTCATAATGATGATCAGCACTTACCGGACCCATATATTCAGGAAAATTATTAACACCGTATGGGCGCACCGAATAAGGCGTGCGCTTCATAATAAAGGGATAGCTGCCGGATTTATCCTTTGGCGTATAAACGGCAGTAAATAATTTTACCCCGTCCCGCATGGGAATATAATATTCATGCTTGGTATAGTGGGCCTTTGCTTCATAGTCCCCCTCCTGCGCATTTGTCGTTGCAGCCGCTATTAGTGCGAAGCATAATATGAATAATATTTTCATGTTATTTCCCTTAATTTGGAATACGCGGCACACTCACACTGGATGGATAATCATTTGAACGGTGAATGGTGTGGGTTGCTTTGATGTAATCTTCATCCTTTGCGCTATAGATATCCATAAACTGCTGCGGGTTACGGTCTGCGAGCGGGAACCATGAACTTTGGATCTGGATCATCACCCTGTGTCCTTGTTTGAAGGTATGGGAGATACCGGGCATGGTGAAGTTCACATTTGTCACTTCACCGGGCGCAAAAGCTTCCGGCTTTTCGAAGCTGTTTCTGTATTTAGCGCGCATAATATCGCCGCGTACCATCATCTGATAGCCTTTCATAGGAACGTCCATATATTTATCATCATGCTCCGGAAAATCATCCGGGAACACATCAATAACTTTAACCACGAAATCCGCATCGGTTCCGGTTAAAGAAACAAACAAATCCGCAATAACCGGACCAGCAAGTGTTACATCTTCGGTGAGGATATCGGTTTGATAAACCATCACGTCAGGACGTCGTCCAGCAAAACGTTGATCTTCGACCATATATTCACGCGAACGGCTATTTGTGATAGCGCGGGTAAAGGGAACCGGATTTGCCGGATCGCTGACATATTCGTCTGAACCTTCATTTGACGCAGGCTTCATATTTGTAAGACCACCGTCATTTTGCAAATAAAAAGTAAATGGCTCCGCATCTTCCGGCGGCCACTGATCATGTTCGCGCCATTCATTTTCACCGCTATAAAATGCGAGTACTTCGGGAAGGTTGGCGTCTTCTTCGTCTTTTAGATATTGATTAAAAAATTTCAGATCAATATTTTCTTTATAGCGATTTGACGTCTTAACATCAAACGGGGCATTGCCCAGATGATCGCCGTCCGTACGCACCCAACCACCATGAACCCACGGCCCGCGCACTAATGTATTTGTAATGCCAGGATTTTTTTCTTCGATTGATTTATAAATTGTTGTACCGCCGTAGCTATCTTCAGCGTCATGTGAGCCAATAACAGTCATCACATTGGTGTTTACATTATTTAAATGCGGGGCAATGGCGCGGCTTTGCCAAAATTCATCATAATCGCCGTGTTCCATTAAATTATTCCAGAACGGACTTTTGCCTTTAAAGATTTTATCATTGACGTTGTGAAGCGCACCAAGCTCCAGGAAGAAGCGATAAGCATCATCATGGGGAAACTCAAAACGGCCGACAACACCCTGTTTAGTTGGGTTCGCTGGCCCCTGATCAAAACCACGGTAAAAACGAAATGCATCAAGCATGAAAAACGCGCCAAGGTGATGAAAATCATCTCCCATGAATATGTCGCCCATTGGTGCTTGCGGTGATGCAGCCTTAATAGCGGGATGTGTGTCTATAATACTGGCGGCGGTATAAAATCCGGGGTAAGAAATACCAAAAATACCAACTTTACCAGTATGGTTTTTCACGTTAGCGAGCAGCCAATCAACAGTATCGTATGTGTCCGAACTTTCATCATGGTCAGTAGGACCTTTATTATCATTATGGGGTGTCATATTGCGAAATTCGCCTTCCGACATATTGCGGCCGCGCACATCCTGATAAACAAAAATATACCCGTCTTTGGCAAAGCGGTTATCACCACCATTAGGCCCAAGATAATTTGGATAGTTATTAACGCCGTAAGGACGCAGCGAATAAGGGGTTCTCTTAAGTAATATTGGGTATGCCTTACTATCATCTTTCGGTGTATAGACGGACGTGAATAATTTAGTCCCGTCGCGCATAGTGATATTATATTCATGCTTGGTATAATTCGCTTCAAGATCATAATCACCATCAGACGCGAATGCAGAATTTGCAGACATAAATATGAATGAGAATATGATAAGAGATTTTAGTAATTTAGACATTATAGTCCCCTTATAAAAAGAAAAAAGGCCCCGCAAAAAATTCACGGGGCCTTAAATTGTTTAAGCTTTAAGCTCTATGTTATCGCCGTGCATGATCATAGTTTTGTTCATGACCGCCGCACCTACGGCATCGCCCCAGACGTTAACGGTGGTTCTGAACCTATCCAAGAACCAATCAACGGATAGAAGCAGCCCGATACCTTCGGCTGGAAGGCCAACGGCACTAAGCACAATAAGCATAGTCACTTGTCCCGCCTGCGGAATACCCGCCGCACCAATCGCTGCCATAGTGGCAGTAAGCGCAACAATGATCTGATCAGAAAGACTAAGATCGACGCCATAAACCTGTGCGATGAAAAGTGCCGCAACCGCTTCATAAAGCGCTGTACCATTCATATTAACGGTACTACCGAGCGGTAATACAAAACGGACCGAACGTTCATGTAGTCCGTGTTCGTGGGTACATTCCATAGTTATAGGAAGTGTCGCCGATGAACTTGCGGTACCAAAAGCGGTTAAAAGCGCACGGGCCACATCTTTAAGATAACTAAGCCCGCGACGTCCAACTAAAACTAGGATAGCAAAAAGAACCACAGCATGAACGCTTAGTCCAATAAGCACAGTCATGACGTAACTTCCAACGGCAGAAACGGTTGCAATGAATGCTGGCCCGCCGCCTGCTTCACCAAGCGGTGTTGCAACAAGCGCGAACACACCAAGCGGTGAGAAATACATAATCCAGCCAACAATGGTCATCATCGTACCGTTAAGACTATCGAAAAATTCAATAACACTTTCGCCCTGTTTGCCAATTGTCGTAACGGCAGCACCAAAGACGACAGCAAAGAAAACAAGCGGTAACAATTGAAGATCAACCGCAGAGGCCACGAGATTAGGCGATACCATACTAAGCACAATATCAACCACACCTTGACCGCCTGCACTATCTGCAACGGCCAATCCGGCTGAAACGCTCTCAATTGAACGTTCAACACCTTCACCTGGCTGAATAACATTCACCGCAACAAGACCGATGGTAACGGCAATGAATGTTGTAATCATGTAATAAAGCATGGTTAGTCCGCCTGGACGACCCAGCTTTCTTACATCACCGAGCGAGGCAACACCTGATATCACTGCAGCCATAATGAGCGGTATAATAGTCATTTTAAGCGCATTGAGAAATAATGTACCCATCCATTCAATGACGAGAATATCCTCGCCAAAATACCAACCTGCGAGCAAGCCGAGCACAACACTGGCACAAATTAGATAAAGAATGATCATCGCATGTTTATGTGACATTCTTAATAACTCCCTATTTTTTTTAATTATATGGTATATTTTTGTGAAAATAATACACAAAAATACTTCTTCTTGAAAAAGACCTTAAATTATTGTTGTACCTTTTGCAGCATCTTTTGTAAAAGAAGTGGTATTTTTTTTAAAAAGGCTTGAGCTAGATGTTCATATTAATCGATAATTACGACAGTTTTACATATAATCTGTACCATTACCTTGGCGAAATCGGCGCTGAGGTTGAGGTTTTTCGTAATGACGAAATTTCTGTTGATGAACTCAATGCGAAAAAACCGCAGGGAATAATTCTATCTCCCGGACCCTGTACACCCGATGATGCGGGTATCTGTATGGATATAATTGATAAGCTCGGCGCAGACATCCCAATTTTGGGCGTCTGTCTTGGCCACCAGTCAATCGGTCAGGTTTACGGCGGCAAGGTTATTCGCGCACCTTATTTAATGCATGGCAAGGTGAGTAAAATAAACCACAGCAATAAAAGCGTCTTTGAAGGTTTTAAAAGCCCGTTTGATGCAACACGCTATCATTCGCTGATTGTTGATCGGGATAGCCTGCCCGATACGCTTGAAATTACATCAGAAACTGATGACGGCATTATTATGGGGCTAAGCCATAAGCAACATCCCGTTCACGGGGTTCAGTTTCACCCGGAAAGCATCGCTTCCGAACATGGTCATGACCTGCTAAAAAACTTTATCAATATTGCAACACAATTTAATAGCGAGGCAGCATAATGGCACTGGATTTTAAAAAGCTCATAAGTAGCCTTGCCGATGGTGAAATTTTAAGCCGAGATATGGCGCGTGATGCTTTTAAATATATGATGAATGGCGACGCTACAGGGCCACAAATTGGTGCCTTTTTAATGGCGCTTAGGGTTCGCGGCGAAAGCATCGATGAAATTACCGGTGCCGTGGAAGCTATGCGCTCAAAAGCCCTTACCATTAAAGCGCCTGATGGTGCCGTTGATACATGCGGTACTGGCGGTGATACGGCGGGAACCTATAATATTTCAACGGCGGCGGCTATTGTGCTTGCCGCTTGTGGTGTTCCGGTAGCAAAGCACGGAAACCGCGCCGTATCCTCAAAATCCGGTAGTGCCGATGTGCTTGAAACGCTCGGTATAAACATTGATGCCGATATGATTATCGTAAATCGTTGCTTGGAAGAATTAGGCATAAGCTTTTTGATGGCAACACGTCACCATAGCGCGGCGCGTCATGTAGGCCCTGCTCGGGCTTCCCTTGGAACCAGAACAATATTTAACCTGATCGGCCCGCTATCCAACCCGGCCAATACCAAATTTCAGGTCATCGGCGTATTTGACCAGAAATGGAACCGGCCAATGGCTGAAGTGCTCGGCACCCTTGGCAGTGAGCATGTCTGGGTCGTGACAGGATCGGACGGCCTTGATGAAATAACAATTACTGGCGACACTCATGTAGCAGAATTTAAAGACGGCGCCGTGAATGAGTTTACCATTTCCCCCGAAGATGCGGGGCTAGAGCGGGCCAACATGGCCGATATTCAGGGCGGTGACGCAGAATATAACGCCGCCGCGATTATCAGCTTGCTGAGCGGTGAAAAGAACGCCTACCGCGATATAGTGCTTCTTAATACCGCCGCAGCACTGCTCGTGGCAGGTAAAGCCAGTGATTTAAAGGACGGAGTAACGCAGGCCGCCAAGGCCATTGATAGCGGTAATGCCAAAGCTAAACTCGATGCATGGATAGAGCTTTCCAACGAAGAAGTGCCGGTAATTGAAGAAGATGAGTGATATCTTAACTAAAATTGCCGCGACAACCCGTGAACATGTTGCTAAATGCAAGGCAGTCAGACCGATTGCCGATGTGGAAAAGGCAGCCAAGACTGCCTCACCGGTTCGTGGTTTTCACAGTAATCTTCTTAAAGCTAAACAAGACGGCAGATTTGGCTTAATCACTGAAATCAAAAAGGCCAGCCCCAGCAAAGGATTAATCCGTGCCGACTTTGATCCACCGAAACTTGCAAAAGCTTATGAAAAAGGCGGTTCAAGCTGCCTGAGTGTACTAACAGATGTGCCATATTTCATGGGATCTGATGATTTTTTGGTGCAAGCACGTGCGGCCGTGAGCCTTCCTGCTCTACGAAAAGATTTTATGGTTGATCCTTATCAGGTCATTGAAGCCCGTGCCCTTGGTGCTGACTGTATTTTGCTCATTATGGCGATGATTGATGATCAATTAGCCGCGGAACTTGAACAAACAGCCTTCGAAAACAATCTTGATGTATTGGTTGAGGTTCATGATACTAATGAATTGGAAAGAGCACATAAATTACGTTCAACACTTCTTGGAATTAACAACAGAAACCTAAAAACCTTTGAAGTGACGCTCGGTACCACACTTGAACTTGCCAAGCTTGCAGATAAAACAAAATCACTGGTCAGTGAAAGCGGTTTATTCACCCATGATGACTTGAAAATGGTAAATGAAGCCTGCGGTATAAATAGTTTTTTGATCGGTGAAGCACTGATGAGACAAGAAGATGTAGCAAAAGCCACTCAAAAACTGTTAAATAATGATTAGGGTCAAGTTTTTAAGACGCATTAAGCTCTAGGAAAGAAGCATGTCAGAATTAACACATTTAGATAAACACGGCCGTGCTAGCATGGTCGATGTATCCGAGAAACAGGAAACCAAACGCATAGCCGTTGCCAAGGGCCGTATATATATGGCCCCTGAAACGCTTGCTTTAATTGATGCGGGCGGCGTTAAAAAAGGCGATGTTTATACGGTTGCCCGCCTTGCCGGTATTATGGCCGCAAAAAAAACGGCTGATCTGATCCCGCTTTGTCATCCACTGCCTATTCAAAATGTTCAGGTGGACCTGACAAGCAACGCGGCGGATAGTTGTGTTGATATCACTGCCACAGCGAGTCTTTATGGCCGCACCGGCATTGAAATGGAAGCGCTCGCCGCCGTATCGGTGGCCGGACTTGCCATATATGACATGTGTAAAGCCGTTGATAAGGCAATGAGGATCACAGATGTGCGCCTCACCCATAAATCAGGCGGTAAATCAGGAACTTATGAAGCGGAATAATTAATAATGAGCCTCCTCCCCGTATATGATGCCTTAGAGCGTGTCTTAAACTCAGTAGATCAACTAGACAATGAAACAATCAGCATTCACGATGCCCTTGGCCGAATAACTGCGGGGGATATAAATTCAAACCTAACCCAGCCGCCCTTTGCTGCATCAGCAATGGACGGTTATGCGGTAAAATTTGCTGATATTGATCAGACACTTGAAGTTGTCGGCGAATCTCAGGCGGGCCTATCATACGCCGGAACCTTAAAAACAGGACAGGCTGTGCGAATTTTCACTGGTGCACCAATGGTGGACGGTGCAGATACTGTCGTTATCCAAGAAAATGTAGATCGGGATGGTAACAATCTGATTATCAATGACTGTAAAGCCATCGGCAGCAACATTCGCGATGCCGGTAGTGATTTTATGGACGGCGAATGTCTAGTTGAGGCGCATACAAAAATTGACGCACGTCATATTGCCCTGCTCGCAGCTGGAAATGTCGCAGAGTTTAGCGTTTTCAGACAACCAAAAGTGGCGATTCTTTCAACCGGCGATGAACTGCTTGAGGTCGGATCAGAAATTGGTCCCGACAAAATCGTTAATTCAAATGTACCACTTTTTATGGCACTGGTAAAAGAACATGGCGGTATTCCAATAAATTTGGGCACAGCTCAGGATACAGAAGAAGACGTCAAAGCAAAAATCGCCCTCGTTAAAGATGTTGATATTTTCGTTAGCATTGGCGGCGTATCAGTTGGTGATTATGATATTATTCAGAATGTGCTTAAAGAAGCTGGCTTAAAAGTCGATTTCTGGAAAGTAGCCATGCAGCCGGGCAAGCCGATTGTTTATGGCAACTTTAATGGCATCCCTTATTTCGGTATGCCGGGTAACCCATCAAGTGCCTATGTATGTTTTGCCAATTTTATGCTGCCTGCTATGTATAAAATGCAGGGACAAGATCAAAGTGGTTTCCCGTCAAGCCATGCCCGCCTTGAACATGATGTTAGAGCCGGCGGGGCGCGGCTTAATTATATGCGCGCCTTTTATCATGAAAATGAACGCGGCGAAAAATACGTAAATTCCACTCTGACCCAAAGCAGCGCCAACCTTAAAACACTGGCTAGATCGAACTGTCTTATTGTTCGTGATGTTGATGCACCGCCCGCAGATGCCGGTGATCTGGTCAAAATATTCATAATTGAACCCTAATAATTTTTGTTCTTGACAGGGGAATAAAAATAGAACATAAAAGAACATATAAGGCTTAATATGTGTATATGAGGGAGATTTCTATGCTAACCAAGAAACAACATACATTACTGATGCTAATCCATGAGAGATTACAAGAAGATGGTGTTGCCCCTTCGTTTGAAGAAATGAAGGTTGCATTGGAGCTTAAATCAAAATCAGGCATTCACAGATTAATCAATGCCCTTGAAGAACGCGGTTTCATCCGCCGCCTGCCCAACCGCGCCCGCGCACTTGAGGTTATAAAATTACCCGAAGACGAAGATGCAAGCGGTGGTAATATCTTTAAGCCGGAATTTGGTGGTCGCCCTCACGACGCGGAACCAAACACAGTTGAAATTCCCCTTCACGGCAAAATCGCTGCCGGTACTCCTATTGAAGCACTGGAACAATATGAAAATATTGGTGTCCCGGCCCATATGCTTGGTGCGGGAAGTTATTATGCCCTTGATGTGGACGGCGATAGTATGCTCGAAGCGGGCATCCTTGACGGTGACCGCGTAGTTATCGAGCGCTGCGATAGCGCAAATAGCGGCTCAATCGTCGTTGCACTTGTCGATGAAGAAGAAGCAACCCTTAAAACCTTACAAAAACGCGGCCCAGATGTAGCGCTTGAACCATCAAACCGTGATTTCGATACCCAGGTCTACCCCGCAAACCGCGTGCGTATTCAAGGACGTCTCGTGGGACTGCTGCGCCAGTATTAAGCTCACCACAGTTCAATTCATAGACACTACTGACATTTTGCGGTAACATACCTCAACAAGGGGTATAGCCATGAAATTTTTATTTACATCAATAATATTTACTTTTCTTCTGTCGCTTACTAGTGCGTTTTCGCAAATAGTAGAACTGGAACAGGGCAAAATAAAAGGCTCGACCGAAAACACTATTCATAGCTTTAAAGGCATCCCCTACGCCGCCCCTCCAATCGGTCCGCTACGCTGGCATGCGCCGCAAGCTATCGCCCGGCACGATGGTCAATTTGACGCTTCAAACTTTGGCCCCCTTTGTCTTCAACCGGTTAGACCCGACAGACCCGCACCTGATATGAGTGAGGACTGCCTTACTTTAAATGTCTGGACACCGGCGATTGATAGCGGAAAGCGCCCCGTCATGCTTTTTATACACGGTGGCGGATTTCGTACTGGATCGGGGAATATACCCGGTGAAGTATTCGCCAAAAAGGGTGCGGTTGTCGTATCAATAAAATACAGGCTTGGGGCCCTCGGTTTCTTTGCTCATGATGCACTAGTCGACCTTCCTGCTAATCCGGGATTGCTAGATGCAATTCACGCATTGAAATGGGTCAAGTCTAATATCGCCTCCTTTGGTGGTGACCCGGACAACGTAACAATTTTTGGCTATTCTGCCGGTGGTATGATGGTCAATCTGCTAGCCAGTAATGACAAAGCGGAGGGTCTGTTTGGTCGCGCCATCGCCCAAAGCGGATATGCTGCATGGCCCCTGCTCAGAAGCAATAAAGCACCGAACACCGCGCCACTCAACGCCATTAATGCTGAAAATCATGCTCGTAACCTCATAGCAAAATTAACTTCAGAACCACAAACATCAGAACTACTCTACCAGTTAGATGGTACAGAACTGGCGAATACGGTTACGACTTTCCATGTCCCAATCGTTGATGGAAATTCCATAGAGGAAGAACCCGGCATTCGTTTCATCCGCGGCGAGCAGCTTGATATCGCCTACATGAGCGGTGGAAACAGCTTTGATGGTTCATCAATGGGTGGGTTAGGTCCAACGGGTCCATCTGAATACGAGCAAGAATTAGGCAATGATTTAACCGAAGCACGTGCGCTTTACAAAGATGACACACAGAGCGATTGGTTGATGCGTATGTGGGGCGATAAACGATATGTATTATCAGCACGGTTACTTGCTGATAATATGAAAAACAAACAATCAAATGCGTGGCTTTATTATACGGATTTCGTTGAAGAAGAAGAAAAGAGCACCTCGCCGGGCACATCCCACGGCAAAGGCAGTGCTTTTCTTTTCAGAGTTACCGATAAGGACAGCACGGCGATGAAAGCATTAGCAAACGAAATGCAGCAATATTACTTCAACTTTGCCAGTACTGGAAACCCTAATGGTGTAGGTCTTCCCGAGTGGCCAACATACAATGGAAAGTCCGATAACTGGATGGTTTTTGGTGATGATCGAGAAGCAAAATCGGGGGTAATTACAGAAAAACTGGATTTTGCTGAAAAACTATATCTTAAACGAGTAGCACCAGCACTAGATCAGTAACAATTTAAAGCGTTCTTTCGGGCGGGAAATGTAATATGGCGGTTGTTCCCTTGCCCTTTTCACTTTTAATCTCAAGTTGTCCTTGGAACATTTTCAAATAAGCATCAACAAGAGGAAGCCCTAGCCCAGTTCCAGTGATATCAGAATTTTTTACCTGAGCAGCACGTCTAAACGGGATCATTGCTGTCTTAAGGTCATCCTCGGACATGCCGATGCCGTTATCAATGATTGATATATCAAGTCCGCCACTGTTTCTCACCCTTAACTTAACCGTCACCTCACTATCATCCGTTGAATATTTTACGGCGTTTGATAGCAAATTATAGATAAGCTGGCGCAAAGTTCTCTCATCACCTTTAAGAGTGATATCCGGATCTGGAAAGTCTTCGTGAATTAGAATATTATGTTCGCTCGCCATATTTCGTAGTGTTTGAATACAGGACTGTACTTCATATTTCACGTCAATCTCTTCTTCGTCAAATTCCTGCTCACCTGCTTCAACTTTTGAAAGATCCATAAGGTCATTAATAATCGCCAGCAAGTGAACACCACTTGAATTAATTAATTTTGCATATTCAACGAAGTTATCATCCATTTTGCCCGGCGTAATTCCGCCTTCGCCAGATAAAATACTTGAAAAACCAATAATGGCATTAAGTGGCGTTCTAAGTTCATGGCTTACATTCTGCAAAAATACGCTTTTATGCTCGCTAGCCTCTTCGGCTTTTCGCATAGCTTCCGATAATTCTTTCTCGGTATTTTTTAATGCTGTAATATCGGTCGATATTCCAGCTAATGCTTTCCCGCCGCCTTCTTCGTCCTCGATTAAAAATTTATGGCTGATGAATACCTGACCATCTTCTACTTTTTCTTCTCCGCTATGGCTTTGGCCCTCAAAAACTTTCCGATCAAGTTCCATTACACACTTTCCCACATCTTCAGAGAAAATTTCCGTGTCATCCTTGCCAATAAAATCTGCTACAGTTTTGCCTACTGATTTTGCACCATTTTCATTAATCATAATATATTTGCCATCTTCATCTTTAAGATAAATGGCATTCGGCGTTGCTTCTATAATAGCAGTCAAGAAATTCTTTTTTACATGCAACATGTTATTGTACCCTGATTCTGTTCTAATTATTGTTAACAATTGCTCGAATAATCTATTCATTTATGCTTAACATATTATTAATAACGTTTGCCAACTGATAATTTTGCTGCTTACATTTTTAGCAGCACTGCATTATGATGGATTAAATTAAAACCTATAAGGATCAGGTATGGAATGGCGTGATGAAGGAGTAGTTCTCAGCTCACGTAAATACGGCGAATTTGATGCTATTTTGGAAGTATTAACCCGGGATCATGGCCGCCATGCCGGCATAGTAAAAGGCGGACTTGGAAGACGCCAGCGCGGCAATATTCAACCAGGTAATGAAGTAAGTGTGCGGTGGCGCGGACGACTTGAAACACATCTTGGAACATATAGCGTTGAACTTAAAAATGCCCGTGCAGTAACCTTTCTATATAGTCCACCGAAACTGGCTGCGCTTACTAGTTGCTCGAGCCTACTTTGTCTTTCAATGGCGGAAAATGAACCTCATGCATCACTGCTCGATGGCTTTCTTGCCTTTCTCGACACTCTTGAAATATCCGAGGATGATGCAATCAGTTGGGGACCGCTTTTGGTGCGCTGGGAGTTAGGACTTCTTTCAGAGCTAGGTTTTGCTCTTCAACTGGGGAGTTGCGCTTCAACGGGCGCAACAGAAGAGCTGATCTATGTATCGCCAAAATCGGGCCGTGCGGTTAGTCGTTTGGCAGGTGAGCCATATCATGATAAAATGCTTAAACTGCCTGAATTTTTGACGGGAAGTACTGATAATGTGACGCTCAAGGATGTGGAACAAGGGATCAGTTTAACTGAATTTTTCATGGACCGTCATATGCTTGCGCCTTTTGGCAAAAAAATTCCGCAAGCAAGACGAATGCTTAAAGATTATATTGTTTAGACATTTAATTTAAATTCCAGTATATAAACGCCATTAAATAGTAAACATGGAAATCAGATGAATATTCGACCAGCCAACTCGATTAGACCAAAAAAATCAGAACTCCTTATGCCTGCAGGCAATCTGCAGAAGCTTAAAATGGCTGTACTTTATGGTGCGGATGCTATTTATCTTGGCACGCCAGATATGTCACTGCGCACTAAGTCTGATTTTAGTCTTGAAGATGTGGTTGAAGGCATTGAATTTGCCCATAAGCATAACAAGCGTGTCTATCTTACCCTTAATCTGTTTTCACATAATAAAGATGTGCCAAAACTTGAAAAATATGTTGAAACAGTCCGTAAAGTAAAACCAGACGGTGTTATCATAGCTGACCCCGGTGTTTTTCAATATGTAAAAGAAAACGCCCCTGATCTGGAGCTGCATATATCAACACAGGCCAATATCTGTTCATGGCTTAGTGTGAAATTTTGGCAAGACCAAGGCGCGAAGCTCTGCGTTCTTGCCCGTGAAGTTTCATTCGCAGAACTCACCGAAATCCGCGAAAAATGTCCCGATATTAAACTGGAAGCCTTCGTTCACGGCGCAATGTGTATGACATATTCTGGACGCTGCATGCTTTCAAACTTTATGTCTGAACGTGGTGCTAATCAGGGAAACTGCTCAAACAGTTGCCGCTGGAATTATAAAGTTCATATGCGTCTTAAAGACGGGACTATTCAGGATCTAGAACTTAATGAACATACCCGCGACATGTTTGAGTTCCTACTCGAAGAAGGTGTCCGCGAAGGCGAACTTATGCCGATCGAGGAAGATGAGCGCGGCTCATATATTCTAAATTCTAAAGATCTTTGCCTTATGCCTAAGCTTGATGAATATCTAAAGCTCGGCGTCGACAGTTTAAAAGTAGAAGGCAGAAATAAAAGCCAGTATTACGTCGCCCTTGTCGCCCGCGCCTACCGCATGGCCATCGATGATTATTACGCTGATCCTGAAGGTTGGAGCCCTAAAAAATATATGGAAGAACTTGATACAGTTCAGGGCCGTGGTTACACCCTCGCTTTCCATGAAGGCCGCCTCACCAACCATTCCCATAATTTTGAAAATACTTCAACCATGGCCGAATGGGAATTTGCCGGTTTAATTTCAAAGGTTGAAGAAAACGCCTTTATTTTTGAACCAAAAAATAAAATTGAAGCTGGCGATGTGCTTGAGTTTATCTCACCCATCAGCCGCGAAACCATGTTCCTGCGTATATATGAATTTGATGACATTAATAAGGGCGAAGTAACAACGGTTGTTAATGCTGGTCAAAAACCACTAGTGCGCATTCCTTTTGCTTTGTTTGAACTGGAAAGTGAAGATCTTATTAAAGCATTTCCGGAAATGTCCGTGGTCCGTAAAGAACGCCCCCTCACTAAACAGGAATGGGACAGACTTAAATTTGATAAAGAAGCCAGTAAAATTGAGCAGGGTAAAGGCTCTGAAAAACGCTACTTTGAACTTCGTGATAATTTAAAAGACAGTATCGATACGGCAAATAAAGACCGTAAATTTAAAACACCGCGCCTCGGCGTTGAAGGATGCTGTGGTCGCGGCTGTAATGGTTGTCTTATTTTCTGGCAAGATCCGGCATACGAAAAAGCCCGTGAGCTTATGGCAGAAAAAAAGCAGGGCGAAATGCTCGCTAGGAACTCTCGCGGCAAAGCAGAAGTAGAAGCCGTCGTTGAGTAAATTTTCTGTAATTTAAGACTTTAATCCCGCGCGCAGATTGTTATAGTGGCTTTATGAATAAAGCAATACCTGAAGATAACATTTTAAACGCTCCGCTTGGTGATACTCTTGGCGATCGTTACCTGTCATATGCCCTTTCAACCATTATGTCGCGCTCACTGCCCGACGTTCGAGATGGCCTTAAACCAGTGCACCGTCGTTTGCTTTATGCCATGCGCCAACTTAAGCTTAATCCTGACACCGGGTTTAAGAAATGTGCCCGTGTTGTCGGCGATGTAATCGGTAAATATCATCCTCACGGTGACCAGTCCGTTTATGACGCCATGGTTAGACTTTCACAAGAATTTGCCGTTCGTTATCCACTTGTCGACGGACAAGGAAACTTTGGTAACATTGACGGTGATAACGCGGCCGCCATGCGTTACACAGAAGCCCGCATGACCGAAGTTGCCACGGCGCTGATGGAAGACATCGATAAGCAAACCGTTGATTTTCGGGAAACTTATGACGGTGAAGAAGAAGAACCGACCGTTATGCCGGCAAACTTCCCTAACCTGCTCGCCAATGGTGCTATGGGTATTGCCGTTGGTATGGCAACAAGTATCCCGCCTCATAATGTTGATGAAATATGCGGGGCGCTACTGCATTTGATAAAAACACCCAATGCCGGAATTGCCAAACTTGTGGACTTTATTCAGGGCCCCGACTTTCCAACTGGCGGTACTATTGTTGAACCACGCGAAAACATCATCGAAGCCTACGCTACAGGACGCGGAAGTTTCAGAATGCGCGCCAAATGGCATGTTGAGCCGGGTGCGCGGGGTATGTATCAGATCATAATTACGGAAATCCCCTATCAAGTTCAAAAATCTCGTTTGATCGAAAAAATCGCCGACCTTATTTATAATAAACGCCTTCCTATCCTCGGCGATGTTCTTGATGAAAGCTCCGAAGATATCCGCGTTGTAATCGAGCCAAAGAACAGAACTATTGAACCTGAAATGCTGATGGAAAGCCTTTATAAGCTGACCGACCTTGAAAACAGATTTTCGCTTAATATGAATGTTCTTGAAGGGGGTAAAATGCCGCGGGTGATGAATTTGCGCGAAGTGCTTCAGGCATTTCTTAATCACCGCCAAGATGTGCTCATCCGCCGCTCAAAATACCGGTTAGAGAAAATTGATCACCGCCTTGAAGTTCTCGGCGGTTATCTGATTGCCTTTTTAAATCTTGATGAAGTGATCCGCATTATCCGCTATGAGGATGAAGTCAAAAAATGCCTGATAGATACCTTTAAATTAACCGACGTTCAGGCGGATGCTATTCTTAATATGCGACTACGTTCCCTTCGCAAACTTGAAGAAATGGAACTAAAGACAGAGCATAATTCACTGATAGAAGAAAAAGAAATGCTACTAACACTTCTGGATAATGAAGAACTACGCTGGCAAACTATCGCAACCGACATTAAAGGTTTGAAGAAAAGATTCGGTAAAACCACTGAACTGGGCAGAAGACGTAGCGAATTTGACGATGCACCGGAAGCCACCATTATTCCCCTTGAAGCGATGATTGAAAAAGAACCGGTAACAATAATCTGCTCTAAAATGGGTTGGATCAGGGCCATGAAAGGTCATATGGCCATAGATGACAAGATAAAATATAAAGAAGGCGACGAAGAAAGGTTCGCCTTCCACTGCCAAACCACTGATAAAGTCCTGCTTTTTGCGACTAATGGCCGCTTTTATACGCTCGGCGCGGATAAACTACCCGGTGGTCGCGGCCACGGGGAACCTGTAAGGCTTATGATTGATCTGGGCAATGATGAAGAGATCGTTTCGCTCTCACTTTATAAACCCGGAAGTATGTTAATAGTAGCTTCTGAAACTGGGCGAGGCTTTATTGCTGAAGCCGATAAAGTTATCGCCAGCACCAAAAACGGCAAACAGGTTATGAATATTGAAGACGGCAAAAATAAAGCCGTCCTGAGCCGTATGATTGAAGAAGGCGACGATCACGTTGCCCTAATTGGTCAAAACAGAAAACTTTTAATATTCCCTGTTGATCAAATGCCACAAATGACACGGGGACGCGGGGCGATACTGCAAAAATATAAAGGGGGAATGCTTGGTGATATTATATCTTTCAACAGCAATAATGGCCTTAGTTGGGAAATGCGCGGCGGCAAAACCCGCACAGAAAAGGACCTGGCTGACTGGATTGGTAAACGCGGTCAAGTGGGCCGAATGCCACCACATGGATTTCCATCAAACAACAAGTTTAGTCGTTAGCGACACGGGAATGATTTATTGATGAAAATAGTTCCCTTTAAATCTAATGTAAGTCATACCATCGCTGTAGGCACAAAAGTTCACCTACAGTTACCAGCACAGCTTCATAAAAAAACATTTTGCGAATTTATCCACCGTAACAAAGAATTTCATGAACCATGGGTATATATACCGGACGACCCAAAGTATTTTGACCAATATATCAGACGCATGAAGATGGGGAAAATGCTTGGTTTTTTTGTTTATGCCAATGAAAGCGGTAATTTTGTGGGTGTTGTGAATTTAAACAACGTCAGATTAGACCCTTTTGGCTCCGGCAGTCTCGGTTATTATGCAGATGAAAAAGAATGCGGTAAAGGTTATATGAAAGAAGCAATCTGGCTTGTACTTCGTCATGCATTCTTAAAAATTGGCCTTAACCGCGTTGAAGTAAATATTCAGCCGGAAAATGAATCTTCCTTTGCGCTGGTAAAATCTGCAGGCTTCACAAATGAAGGTTTTTCAAAAAAATATCTTAAAATTGGTGACGAATACCGCGATCATCAAAGATGGGCCTATCTGAG